>ENA-UOJC01000131-UOJC01000131.1-human-gut-metagenome-genome-assembly--contig:-C104-NODE-131-length-129939-cov-28.219480_pt1 | contig 129939 bp, 120 predicted proteins | sample MGYA00242339_ERZ723886 | MGnify/ENA metagenome assembly ERZ723886 | reverse complement strand
CCGCTGACCTCTTGAATGCCATTCAAGCGCTCTCCCAGCTGAGCTATACCCCCATATTTCGTTTTTGTTCGCCGCCCTTGCCGGACGACTTCTGTATTATAGCACACAACTTGAAAATGTCAAGCAGTTTTTTCGCTTTTTTTCATTTTCTTTTTTAGGGGAAAAACAGGCCGGGGAAAGGGAAATTGGGACTTCCATTTTCCGCACTTTGCGTGTATAATGAAAGACAGCAGAAATATATAAATAAGAAAGCCTGCGGGCGATCGTTTGGAGGATGTTATGTCGAACCTGATTCTTTCCGCAAAGGACAAAACGAGACTGGATTCCGGCTTTTCCACCGCCTTCGGCGGGGAAGCCCAGCGGTATTTTTCCGCTCCCGGCCGCACGGAAATCGGCGGCAATCACACGGATCATCAGCGGGGTCGGGTGCTGGCCGGCGCAGTAAACCTGGACACGGTGGCGGCTGTCCGTGTCAGCGGGACAAACGTGATTCGTGTCCAGTCCAAGGGCTACCCCCTGTGTCAGGTGGATTTGGACAATCTGGAGCCGGTGGCGGCGGAAATCAACTCCACGCCTGCCCTCATTCGGGGCGTGGCGGCTCGGTTCGCCCAGCTGGGCTGCAAGGTTGGGGGCTTTGACGCCTACTGCGAGTCCACGGTGCTGCCCGGCTCCGGTCTGAGCTCCTCCGCGGCCTTTGAGGTGCTCATCGGTACCATTATCAATCATCTGTTCTTTGACGGCCGGGTATCCCAGGCTGAGGTGGCTCAGATCGGCCAGTATGCGGAGAATGTGTTCTTCGGCAAGCCCTGCGGCCTGATGGATCAGACCGCCAGCGCGGTGGGCGGCCTGGTGACCATCGATTTTGCGGACAAGGCTCACCCGGATATCCGGCCGGTGCACTTTGATTTCTCCACCACCGGCCACGCCCTGTGCATCATCGACTCCCGGGCAGATCACGCCGACCTGACCGATGAATACGCGGCCATTCCCGGAGAGCTGAAGGAAATCTGCGATTGCCTGGGCAGGGAAGTGACCACGGAAATTCCTGAGGAGGAATTTTACGCCGCCATCCCCAAGCTTCGGGAAACCTGCGGCGATCGGGCGGTTATGCGGGCCATGCACGAATACAACGAAAATCGCCGGGTGCCGGAGCAGGTGGCCTGCTTGGAGAAGGGCGATTTTGAGGGCTTCCTGAGCCTCATCCGGGAGTCCGGCTTCTCCAGCTGGATGTATTTGCAGAATGTGATTCCCGCGGGGTATGTGCGCCAGCAGCCTGTGGCGGTGGCCCTGGGGTTGTGCGAGCATTATCTGCGGGGCAAGGGTGCCTATCGGGTTCACGGCGGCGGCTTCGCCGGAACGGTGCAGGCCTTTGTGCCCTTCGAGCTGCTGGATTCCTTCCGGGCAGGGATTGACGCTGCCCTGGGCGAGGGTGCCTGCCACGTCCTGTCCATCCGTCCCCAGGGCGGCGTGGAGATGGAGGTGGAGGGATGACCATCGATACTTGTATCGATTCCCTGGTTTCCTACGCCATGAACCGGGGACTGGCGGAGCCGGTAGATCACTATGTGCTGGTCAATCGGCTGCTGGATATTCTCCGCAAGGACGACTATACCCCCACCGACGAGCCCCAGAGCGAGGACTTAGAGGAGATTCTGGCTGGGATTCTGGACTACGCCGTGGAAAAGGGCCTGTGTGAGGACAATATCACCGCCCGGGACATTTTCGACACCCGGATTATGGGCGCAGTCACGCCCATGCCCCGGGAGGTCGTCCGCACCTTCCGGGAAAGGTACGCCCAGAGCCCGGAGGCGGCCACCGAGTGGTACTATCGGTTCAGCTGCGATACCGACTACATCCGCCGCTATCGGATTGCGAAGGATATGCGCTGGAAGTACGACAGCGTCTACGGTCAGATGGATATCACCATCAACCTGAGTAAGCCTGAGAAGGATCCCAGAGCCATTGCCGCGGCGAAGAACGCTCCCCAGACCGCTTACCCCAAGTGCCAGCTGTGCCGGGAGAACGAGGGCTACGCCGGGCGGATGAACCATCCTGCCCGGGCCAATCATCGGATCATTCCCATTTCCGTCTGCGGGGAGGACTGGTGCCTCCAATATTCTCCCTACGTTTACTACAACGAGCACTGCATCGTGTTCAATTCCCGGCATGTGCCCATGAAGATCGACCGGGCGGCCTTTGAGAAGCTGCTGGACTTTGTGAAGGCCTTCCCCCACTATTTTGTGGGCTCCAACGCCGACCTGCCCATTGTGGGCGGCTCCATTCTCAGCCATGAGCACTTCCAGGGCGGACACTATACCTTCGCCATGGAGACCGCGCCTGTGGAGCAGAAGCTGAAATTCGGGGGCTTCGAGGACGTTCAGGCAGGCATTGTCCGCTGGCCCATGAGCGTCATCCGGCTGGATGGGGAGAATCCGGAGCGGCTGGCAGCGCTGGCAGACAAGATTCTCACCTGCTGGCGGGGCTATTCCGATGAAAGTGTGGGCGTGGTGGCCTTCTCTGACGGAGAGCCTCACAATACCATTACCCCCATTGCCCGGCGCAGAGGAAAGCTCTATGAGCTGGATCTGGTGCTGCGGTGCAACATTACTACCCCAGAGCATCCCCTGGGCGTGTTCCATCCCCACGCGGACAAGCACCACATCAAGAAGGAGAACATCGGCCTCATCGAGGTCATGGGTCTGGCGGTGCTTCCCAGCCGGCTGAAAAAGGAGCTGACGGATCTGGCTCAGGCCATTGTGGAAGGTCGGAACATCGGCGCGGACGAGGTGCTGAGCAAGCACGCCCCCTGGGTAGAGGAGCTGAAAAAGCGGTACACCTTCACCCCGGACAACGCCCTGGACATTGTGCTCCAGGAGACGGGAAAGGTGTTCACCGAAGTCCTGGAGGACGCGGGTGTCTACAAGAACACCCAGGAGGGAAGAAACGCCTTCCTGCGGTTCGTGGATACGGTGAATGGGTAAATAATAGTAGAATAACAGGCGCACTGCGTTTTGCAGTGCGCCTGTTATTTCGTTCAGGAAGTCCGGGCTTTGCGGAACCGGTAGTCCGTCCAGAGTTCCAGCCCCAGGGGCATCAGGCACAGCGCCAGATATCCGGCGGCGGTGAGAAGCCCCAGGGCGTTCAGAGGACGCCAGAGGATTCTGGGATTGTACCACATTCGGCCGGTGCCCAGAATCGCCCCCATGAGAGTCAGGGTCAAGCAGGTGAATAAAGCGATGACGAAAGCCCTGTCCCGGTTGTCAAATCGGTAAATGGAGAAGGCTGTCCGTCCCCGGAGCAGGCTTCCACGGGAGCGCATGGAATCGGATTCCAGAGCCAGGGCGGAGATCATCCAGGTGATCAGCATGGAGAAAATTCCCAGGCAGTTACAAAACCGCCGGAGGAGATTCCCCTGACCGGCACCCCGGCCGATGGCCTTCCTGGCCAGATTGATTCTTCCGGCCTCCCGGAAAAGCCGGGGGAGAAAGCGCAGCAGGATGGTGGCAAATAAAGAAAGCCTGGGGCTGATTCTGCCGAATAAATAGATGATTTTATCCGAAGAAACCACGGAAAACAGGGATTCCAGCCACATACACACGGCGGAAAATCGAACGCCGATGACCAGCCCGTAGACAAGGCTTTCCAGGGTCATGCTGTTGCCGATGAAATTCTTCCGGAGTACCGTCACGCCAAAATGGTGGTAGGCGCTGTAGTACAGGGCGAAAATCACAATCAGCGGCAGCAGGAAAAGGTTGAAAACCGCTGCCTTTCGTCCTGCCCGGCGGACGCTGTAGGCAAAGGCGCACAGCCAGCCGATAGCCAGAAATAGCGGGTACTGAAAGGACACCGCCCCCCAGAGAACGGAAGCGAAAAAGATAAAGTTTACTGCCGGGTGGCAGGCCTCAAACCCCATTGTCGTCCTCCGTCATGCCGTATTGCAGCTTTACCCGATCCAGCTTTTCCAGAAGGGGACGGCCAAAGAGCAGCATGGTCAGAAAGGTGCACACGCCCTGGCTCAGATTTACCGGAAATCCGGACAGATACAATGGCCAGGCCGTCTGAAAATTGACGACCGGCAGCATGAGAAATACCGAGCAGGTGTCAAGGAGGGGCCCAATGAAGAAGAGCGTTGCCGCAAAGCCGAAAATGGCCATGACCAGGGGCTTTTGGGGCAGGCGTCCCTTGGCGAACAGGAAGCCCGCCAGCATCCCGCCGGCACCGTAAGCGAACATCTGCCAGGGGGTGTAGGCACCCTGGCCGTAGAAAAAGTTGCTGGCAAAGGCGGAAACGGCTCCCACCAGAAAGCCGGATTCCGGGCCGAAGGCAATGCCGGAGAGCATGATGATGGCGAAAATGGCCTTGAAATTGGGAATGGGGATCACCACCCGGGCGGCAACCGCCAGGGCGGACAGCACCGCCAGCACCACCAGCTCCCGTGCCTGGGGCTTCCGATCCTCGAAGGCCAGCAGGAAGGGAACGAGAATTTCGGCGATGACCAGGGTGCTGGTGATGTAATAGGCCCGGCCTGTCAGCCGGAGGCCAAAGAACAGGGTGGCGGGAATCACCAGAAGGAAGATCAGCAGCATGGCAATGTGGGATTTTTTCATTGGGCGGCCTCCTGATTCTGCCGGTAAAGGGCGATGACATCCTCGGCGGTGACCGCACCGGTAAAGACGTGACGGCTCATCCGGTGGGCGGCGGTGGTGTAGAAGCTGTTGGCACCGAAGAACCGACGGGGAGTATCCGCGGTGAGAATCTGGCCGTCGAAGAACATGGCCACCACATCGGCATACCGGGCGCAGAACTCCACGTCGTGGGATACCATAACGACGGTAATGCCCTGGGCCTTCAGGTCAGCCAGAATCTTTGCGAAGGTCTCCTTGAAAAAACAGTCGATGCCCTTGGTGGGTTCGTCCAGCAGAAGAAGACGAGGTTTCGTCAGCAGCACCTTGGCAAGGGCGGCTCGCTGCTGTTCGCCGCCGGACAGGTCATAAGGATGGCTGCCGAGAAGGGATTCAATCTGGCACAGCCGGGCAATTTCGGAAATGGCGGAAGTATCCTTCGTCATTTCCTCCAGCTCCTCCCGGACGGTTTTCTTTACGAACAGGCTCTTGGGATCCTGGGGCAGCATGGCAAGACAGCCCCGGAACAGCTCGGAAGACTTGTATTTTTCCATGGGCTTTCCGAAGAGGGTGATTTTGCCACGGTAGGGACGACAGATACCGGAAATGGCCTTCAGGGTGGTGGATTTGCCGGCGCCGTTGCCGCCCAGAATGGAGTAGAGGCTTCCGGCGGGCACTTGGGCACTGACTCCACGGAGAATGTCCGGGGAATCCTTTTCATACCGGAACCAGAGCTCTTTGAGCACCAGCGCCGGATTTTCCACTTCCTCGGGAAGTGCCGGAGCGGGAACGGTATTCTTTTCGGGGGCTTCCGGAAATTCCCGGCTGAGCCAGCTTCGTCCCTGACGAACCGTCAGGGGGCTTTCTCCGCTGCACCCGGCTCCGTAGAATACCCGCACCGGGGTGGGCATGGCGGTGAACATGGGGTGATTCCGGGCAAAGAGCAGCTGGCCCACCCGGCTGGGGGTGTCGTCCGCCAGAATTTTGCCCCCGTCCATGACCACTGCCCGGTCGGCATAGGGGAAGATGTCTTCCAGCCGGTGCTCGGTGATGAGCACGGTGGTGCCCAGCTCCGTGTTGATTTTCCGGACGGTGTTCAGAAAATCCGAGGCGGCGATGGGGTCTAATTGGCTGGTGGGCTCGTCCAGAATCAGTACCTCCGGCTGCATAGCCATAATGGAGGCCAGATTCAGCAGCTGCTTCTGGCCGCCGGAGAGGGTGGCAACGTCCCGATGGAACCAGTCCTGAATGCCGAAATAGCAGGCCATTTCCGCAACTCTTGCCCGCATGGTCTTCTGGTCGCAGCCCAGGCTTTCCAGACCGAAGGCCAGCTCGTGCCAGACCTTGTCCGTGACGATCTGATCGTCCGGGTTCTGCATGACAAAGCCGATTTTTGCCGCTTGATCCCGGTCGGAAACCTGACTCAGGGGCACGCCATGGAAGAGAACCTCCCCACTGCGTTTTCCGCTGGGGGTCAGCACGGCCTTCAGCTGACGCAGCAGGGTGCTTTTCCCGCTGCCGGAGGCACCGCACAGGACAAGAAATTCTCCCTGTTCAATGGAAAGACTGACGTTCTCCAGGCTGTGCCGCCCCTTGGCAGCGGCATAGGAGAAGGTCAGATTCCGGATCTCGAAATGTGCCATGCAATGGCCTCCTTTGTGTGTAGTGCGGCGGGAAGCAGGGCAAATGCCCCATAGGCGGCAAGCCCCAGGGCATTCCGGCCCCGAACCGGCGCCATATCCAGCACCGGAGTAAAGTCCGAATGGGTATTTCCCAGGAAAACCAGGGCTGCCAGCAGCAGCCCCATAAGGGCAAGAAGCCATCCGTCCTGTCCGGTCATCCGATAAATCTGAAAGCTGCTGCGTTTGGCGGTGCCATAGCCCCGGGAGCGCATGGAATCGGCGGTGACAATACTGCCCTCTAGAGCCCAGGAGGTCAGCGCACCCAGAATGGCCATGCCGTCCGTGAGCTTTTCCTGATTGGAACTGCTTTCCGCGGCACCCTTGCCGATGGATTTCCGGGCGCCGGTCAGCTGAGCGGCCTTGCGAAGAAAGCTGGGAATCAGCCGCAGAACCATTACCAGCAGCAGTGACAGGGCGGGAATCAGATTGCCGAAAAGAGCGGTGAATTTGTCGCTGGTGAGAACCTGGTTGTAGCAGCCGAACCACAGGAGCATCTCCAGGAAGGTTCCGCCGATGGCAAAGCCGTAGAGCAGAGCCTCCAGGGTGTAGGGTCTGCCGAAAAGATGAAACAGAATATGCTCGCCGTAGGTGTTGAACAGGGGATTGAGCAGGGACAAAATGAGAAAGATAGGGAGCATTCCGGCAATCCCCCGAAGCCCCCTGCTGCCATGCAGCATCAGGTAGTAAACCGCCCCGCTGAAAATGCCTACCGCCAGATAGGCCGGGTGCTGGATGACCGCGGCGCAGCAGATGACCACCAGGAAAAAGACGAAATTAACCGCCGGGTGCCGGTTGGAGAAGGCGTCGCTGCTCATTGGCCGCTCATCCAGGTCTCGCCCACGTCCGCACCCAGGCCGGTGCAGGTGTAGCACCAGACAATGTCGTCCCCATCCTTCAGGGTGTAGGCGGAGCAGCCGTAGTTGGGGAACCACTCGTTGACCTTGTACATCCAGCCGGATTCCGGGCCGCAGTCGAACTCATACAGGTGATTGATGCCCTCTACATAGTAGCTTTCGTACAGAGGGGTGTAGCTATACTCGATTTGCAGCTGAGCCGCGTCACAGACCCGCTTGAGCACATCGAATACCGTTTCTCCCTCGGTGAAAGTGACCTTCGTGGACGGCAGAATGGTACCGTCTTTGGGGACAAAAGGCGCTTTTTCCGCATTCAGGCTGTTCAGATTGTCGAAAATTGTGGGGCAGACAATGGTAATTGTGCAGGTCTTGTCCCCGCCGCCGGCGAGGTAATTGCCGGGAATGGGGGCAATCTGATAACTGCTGCCCAGGTGATCCGAGGTTTGCTCCCGGAGGGCGAAGGCCAGCAGAATGCCGCCCACGACGATAATGGCAATGGCCAGAACCATCAGAAAATTCGCGGTTTTCTTCTTCATAAATCATTCCTCATTTTTGGGCGTTCGCCGCTGGAGAATCACCAGAACCACCACTGCGCCCATGCCCAGAACCATCAGGGCAATGCCGACAATCAGCAGGGGAGAGACACTCTTTTCCTTCTCGGACTGGGTGAGTTTGTTGTCCTTCTTCACGGAAACCTGGGAAGGGGCATCCACCGGATCGCCGCCCTTGTCCAGAACGTCCGTCATGTCGTACAGCCGCTTTTCACCACTGCGGAAGCGGAAATAGGCAGTCAAAGCATAGTAGCCCTGTTCGGTGGCCATGCCGTCCCGTTCTCCCTCCAGCAGATGCCGGAAGCCGCCGCCATCCACATAGTAGCGAAGCAGAGCATCCAGGGCAGAGCCGCCGGACTTGACAAACCGGGGATCGGTGGCCGGGTCGATGCCCAGGGCGGTCAGGCCGGTGATGACCTGGGCAATGGATTCGCTGGTGGCAACCGGGTTTCCGTCGCCGTAGTCCGCACAGAAGGAGCCGTCCGCCTGCTGCATCTGAGATAGCTTGTCAATGGCTCTGTCCACGGCGGTGCGGACCTGCTCATTGGTTTCATAGTAGGGAGCCAGAGCCTGTAGGGCCATGCCGGTCATGTCCGTATCCGCTTTACTTCCGGTGACAGCCCAGCCCCCATCGGAGGTCTGCACCCGCAGCAGCTCCTCCACCAGAGCCTGACGGGTGGCGGTGCCGGAGGCAGGGTAGTTGCCGGAATCCAGGGCAATCAGTGCCCAGATCGGGCCGTTATTGCCCTGATAGGTCACATAGTCCAGATCGCTGAGGCCCGCCACCAGGTTGTAGCCGTCAATGTTGGTGGCATCCTTGCCGATGGCGGTCAGAGCCAGAATCATCCGGGAATTGTCCGTGGATTTGGCCGAATGCAGCCGCATGGTGGCAGGATCGATGGACTGCCGGATAAATTCCAGAGCCTTCTGACAGTAGTCCTCCAGGCCGGGCACGGTCAGACCTGACCGAGCCAGACCCAGCACCCCCCATTCGCCGCCGATGGGGCCTACACTGGGGGTACCCAGGCTTTGAATGTATTCTCCCGTGGCCTTATAGCGGCTTTCGGCCGTGATGACGGCGGTTTCACCGGAAAGTCTGGCCTCCGCCGCTTCCAGAACCCCGTAGTTTTCCACCAGCAGCTTTTGCCGGGCGGTCAGCCGGTCGTAGGCCTTCCGGACGGCCTCCAGAGCCTTGGCATCCGGCGAGGCGGGCAGAGCCTTGATTGCGTCCATGACGGCCTGAGCCTTTGCCAGATCCGTTTTCGTGGCGGTGAGCTTTGCGTAGGCGGCCTCTGCCTCGGTCAGCACCTTCCGGTTTGTGACCAGCTTCTGCTCTTCCTCAGTCAGATCGTCGTAGGCCTTCCGGGCCTTGTCGATGGCGGCCTTGCTGGCCTTCGTCACCGGGCTGGGGATGGCCTTGATGAGTTTTATCACTTTTTCGGCGTTGGCCTTTTGCGCTGCCTGTTTCAGCTCATCGTATTTTGCCTCCGCCTTTTCCAGAACTTCCAGATTTGTGACCAGCTTTTTCGCATCCTTGGTCAGCGCGTCATAGGCCTTCCGGGCATTATCAATCCGGTTCTTGCAGGCATCCGTATAGGCCACGGTTCCGATTTTCTGAATCAGGGCAATGACTTCCTTGACACCGTCCTCGCTGCCCGGCGTTTTGCCGTAATTCTTGCCGCCTTCCTCATAGGTGTAGTCATCGGTGTAGTGCAGGACGATCTTGGCGTTGTCTTTCAGGTAGTAGGCGGAGACGCCCCGGTTCGGATGGGTGCCGTTGAAGGTGTACATCCAGCCGGAATTGGGGCCGTTGGTGAATTCGGCCAGACCGTTGATGGCGGAAATATACACGCTTCCGTACTGATTGTCGTCACTGGCAGAGTAGGAATACCCCTTTTCGTCCATAACCTGCTTCAGAGCGTCCCAGACGGTGTTGGTGGTTTTCATGGTCAGGCTGCGGCTGACCCAGGTGCTCAGACCGCCCATGGCAAGGCCGTGGATAGAGCCGCTATTTCCATGCTTGCTGTCGCCCAGAATGGTCACGGTCACGGTGATATCCGTGGATTTGGGCTTTACGGTTACGGTAAGCCGGGCTTCCGCTCCCTGGTAGGTCAGCCTGACGGTCTGTTCCCCGGTGGCATCCTTATTGTAACCGGAAACGGTCACATCCTTCAAAGAAACCTCGGTAGTTTCTCCGGTGCTCCAGGTTGCACTCAGGGTCAGACCGGTAAGATCCAGCGCCTCTCCTTGGGTATACTGGGTTTTGCAGCTGCCGGAGAGGGTCAGTTTCGTGACCCGTTTTTCCGTGACTGCGTCGGTGTGACAGAGCTTGGTCAGGTCCGCGCCCAGGGGGTCGTCCGTCCGGTTCAGAGCGGGCTTGGAAACCGCCCGGTTGACACCCTCCGCGGCACTGCCGATGGTGGACAGGTCGATATAGAGCTTCAGGGGAACGCAGTTGATCTTGTCTTCATAGGATGCTACGCCGCCGTGACCGTCGGAGACGTATTTGGCGGTGTTGTAGTAATAGGTGTCCCCGTGGAAGCCGCAGGACAGGGCACTGGTGTCCACATGGGCCACGCCGCCGATGCCCTGGGAGGCGTTCTTGTAGTAGTTGTTGGTGATAAGGGCATCGGCATTCAGGGACTGCATGAAGCCAATAACACCGCCGACGAACTTGGAGCCCCGGACGGAGCCGGTGAAGGTGTTATCCTTGATGGAGCAAATGCCGTTGTCCCAGAATTGCTGGACACAGCTTTCGGCCCCGAAAATGCCGCCAACGCCCACGCCGCCGGAAATGCTGCCGCTGGAGGCGCAGCCTTCAATGACCACTCCCCGGGCGTTGGGGGCACTCTCCAGACCCCATTTGGTGCCGGCGTAGCCGCCGCCCACAATGCCGCCCACGCATTTCCCGGTGGCGGACAAGGTGCCGGTGAAGGAGGAGCCGGTGATCTCAAAGTCGCCCATGGACTGGCCCTTGTTGCCGACCAGGCCACCCACATAGTTCACGCCATAGACCGTGGCGGCACTGGTGGAATTCTGGATGTAGCCGTTGAACTCGCCGCCGAAGGAGCCGATATGACTCTGACTCTTGTCATAGCCGATGATGACCCCAGGCTCAATGGTACACTTGACGATGTTTACGGCATCCTGACCGGAGGCGTAGCCGCCGATGAAGCCGGAATACAGGGTCTGGGTGCCGGAAACCAGGGTAACGTTCCGGAAGGTGACGTAAAGCTCTGTGTCGTAGTCCACCACATAGTTGCTCACCAGGCCGTAGTCCTCAATCCGGGGGCCGTAAACCTTCAGATTGCGCACCGTTGCCTCCCGGGTGCGGGAAAACAGGGCTTTGCCCCCGGCGGGAATGGTAATCTGGAAGTTCTTGCCGTTAAAATCCCCGGAGAAGGGGTGGTCGGCGTCACCGATGCCATCCCAGGAATCCGTGATCTCAATATCCTGGGTCAGCTGGAAGTAAAGGCCCGCCTGGTCTTCACCCGCCGTGACCCACTCGTCCAGCAGGAACAGATCCTCCTGGGTTTTCAGGAGGTAGGGGTCGTTTTTCTCGCCCTTACCCTCCAGGCCGGAGACCCGGACTTCAATCTGTGCGGCAGCGTCCTCATATTGGACAGTGACGACGGTATCCGCCGCGGTCAATCCCTCCGCGGGGGAGAAGGTCAGAGCCTCCGTCTCAGGCTCCAGGGTGGTGCCGTCGGAGAGAGTGACTTTGACTGCCAGCCCCGTGGGATCAAAAGTTTCCCCGGCCTGATATTCGGTTTTTTCCGGCGGCCGGGTGATTTCAATGGATTGAGCCGCCGGGGGCAGGGGAACCAGAGACAGAGTGTATTCGTCCTCGTCATGCAGGCTCTTGCCCAGCAATGTCAGCTTCAGCTGGAAAAGCCCCTGGGAATCCCACTGAGGGGTGAAAACGTACCGATTTTCCTCCAGAACCGTCCCATTTACATAAATCTGGTAATCCGCACCCGGTTCCAGGGTCAGGGACAGCTCGCCGGAGGACGGCACCTGAGCTCCGTAGGTGTGGCAGTTGGGGGTGAATTCCGGGGTCAGAGCCAGCGCATTCCCCTGGGCATCGGACAGGGACAGACCCTCCAGAGAACCGCCCTCCTCCATGAGCCCCAGAAATTCCAGCAGCGTTTCCCATAGGGACTTTTTGGGCGGCGCTTCCTCGGCGGGCTGGGTTTCCTCGGTGGTTTCCGCTGGGTCTGGGATTTCCTGAGACTGGGTCTCTGCTGTGGATTCCTCTGTTGTGGGCTGAGTCTCCGGGACAGTCGTCGGCACCGTTTCCGTGGGGGCGGTGCTGACGGTGGCGGGGACGGTCTCCACGGGGGCTGTTTCCACCGTGGGAGCCGTGGTGTCGGCTGCTTCGGCGGAATTCACCGTTTCCTCGGTCGCAGCGGCAGTGTCCTCCGGAATGTGCTCGGTGGTGGCTTCGGTGGTGGCTTCCGTAGTCTCCGCCGTAGTCTCCGGCACGGCAGCCGAATAGAGGGGCAGTTCCATTTCTGCCGCACCGGCACTCAGGGAGAGCACCGGCCCCATCAGAATCCAGGCGGCTAAAAAGCCGGCGAACCATCTGCGCATCGAAAAACTCCTTTCAGGCAAAAGAAAAAGCATCGGCAAAAAAGCCAATGCGACCGTTTTTATTCGCTCCCAAGGTGCCATCTTCCGCTCCTGAGAGCGTCCTCCGGACTCGATCATGGCTGATCTTCTGGCTCGCGCGTGGTAACGTCAGTGCCCCGCCTTCCCAGTTTCCCAGTGACCGGATCGCTCCGAAGGGACACAGGCTCCGCGCCTACAGCATCGGGGATATGCTCCGGAATCTGACCGGATTTCCTGATCACCGCACCTGCCGCGAAAATGGGGCAGCGTGAGTGACGCCATGCAGCGTATTTGATTTGCGGGAGTATCTGTAAGTATCAGTATTTTACCCTTTTTTTATCGATTTGTCAACGGATTTTCCGGGATAATGGGGACAATTCCATGGCCGGGGCACGAAGATAGCGCGGGTGCGGGAGTTCTCGGAGTATTTCGGGGATTGTGACCGGAGGGAACCCCTGAAAGGAATCACACCTATGCTCCACTGGTTCGCAATGGCATACGACCGTTCACAATGCAATTCGTAAAAGAAAGCCAGCCGGCTCCCCGGAGGGAGTCGGCTGGCTGGTCAGGAATTTGCGTCTGAAGCGATTACAGCTTCGGGGGAGTCTCGATGGCCTCGACGATCTTCAAGGTGACGGAAGCGGACTTGTTCGTGCCGTCGGCGGCGGTGCAGGTAATCTTTACCTTGCCGGCCTTGATAGCGGTGACAACACCGTTTGCGTCCACGGCAGCGATCTTCTCATTGCTGCTCTTCCAGGTGTAGGTGCCTTTGGTGCCCGCAGGCAGGCTGGAAGCGGTCAGCTCCAGCGTGGTGTCCACAGAGATGGAAGCAGGCAGCTTACCGTCTTTGGCGGAGATGGTGACTTTGGTGGTAGCGGGATAGACGGTGACCTCGCAGGAGGCACTCACGCCGCTGCCATCCAGCGCGGAGACGGTGACGGTCACGTTCACGGGCTCGGTGACAGCCTTGGTGCTGACCTTACCGGAACCGTTGATCTTGATGCCGTACTTGTTCTCGGACACGCTCCAGGCCAGCTTCTTGTTGGTGGGGTCGGCAGGAGTAAAGAGGGGCTTCAGGGTGACGGACTTGCCGCCGGCCACGCTGACATCCACCAGCCCCAGAAACTTCATCAGTTTGACGATCTGGAGCTTGAAAGAGGCCTTCTTGCCGGAGCCATCGTTTGCGGTGGCGGTGATGGTTACGGTACCGGCTTTCAGGCAGGTGATCTTGCCGCTTGCGTCAATGGAGGCAACCCTGGCATTGGAGGACTTCCAGGTCACAGACTGCTCGGCAGACAGGGGGTAGACCTTGGCACTGAGCCGGATGACATTCCGATCAGCCATATCCCAGACCAGAGTGGTGTTCTCGGAAGCGTTGGGACGCTTGATCTCCACGCCGTAGGACAGGGGGTTAATGGTGATGTCCTGCTGGGCGGTGACACCGGAGCCGTCCTTGGCGGCAGCCTGAACGGTGACGGTGACAGGCACGGTCAGGTTCTTATTGGCGGTAACCACACCGGAGCCGGAAATCTTGGCGTATTCGCTGCCTTCGGTGATTGCCCAGGTGACAGCCTTGTTGGCAGCCTCAGCGGGAGCCACGGCGGCGGTCAGGTTCAGTTTCTTGCCGGAGGCAACGGTGAAGGTACCGGTCTTGCTGCCGATGGTCAGGCTTTCCACCAGAGTGGTGACGCTGACGGTGACAGTTGCCTGCACCTTGCCGTCCACCAGAGCGGAGATGGTAGCCTTGCCCTTGGCCAGGCACTCGATCTTGCCGGTCTCGTCCACGGTGGCGACCTTGGTCTTGGAGGACTTCCAGGTCACATTCTCAGCTTCCACCTCGGTGGGCACTTCGCTGGACACATCCAGCGTGTAGGCCTTCAGCGCAATGGTTTCGCCAATGTTGCGGATCAGGGTGGTCTTGGTCACATAGTCGGTGCCGGACTTGAGAATCAGAGTCTGGTTGGACTTGGGCAGGATAGTCAGGGTGATGGGTTCACTCTTGGCCTGACCGTCCTTGCTGGCGGCCACGACCTGGACGGCGTGAGGCTCGTTGACGGTCTTGGCGGTGACCTTGCCGTTGGCGGCGACGGTAGCGTAAACGCTGTCGGCGCTGTTCACCAGCTGGAAGGTGACACCGGAGACGGTGGGCTTCACGGGCTCGGTGGCGGCCTTCAGGGTCAGGGACTTGCCGGAGCGCAGGACGGTGGTCTCAGGCTCGGCAATGGTGACGCTCTGGGTCAACAGACCAACCTGAACCTTCACGGAAGCGGACTTCTTGCTGCCGTCGTTTGCGGTGGCGGTGACGGTGACAGTGCCGGTGCCGTCCACATACCGGACGGTGCCGTCCTCAACGGTGAGCACCTTGGTGTTGGAGGATTTCCAAGTGACGCCTTCCTTGCCGTCGGTGGGATAGAGCTTCGCGGTGAGGGCAAGCTCAGCACCCTCGGTGCCGTTCAGGTACAGAGTCTCGCCGGTGACATTCTTGTCGCCGCTGTAGATCTCGACCAGGCTCACGGGCGGATAGATGGTAATGGTGTGCATGACGAAGCCGGAGTAACCGTTCTTCAGAGCACCCAGGAAGGTGACGTCGTGCTTGGAAGCAACCACATAGGATTTCACGGTGCCGTCGGCGGTGACGGTGGCGTAAGCCGCGTCATCGGGGTTCTCCAGAGCCCAGGTGATGGAGGAAGCGGGGATGACCTTGCCGGTTTCCCGATCCACGGCGGTGAGTTTCATGGACTTACCGCCGATCAGGGTGGTGCTGGTGCCTTCGGTGACCTCACCGGTGATATCCCGGCTGGTGAGCTTCAGCAGGTAGATGGTGGGCTCCATGTCGCCGGACTGGACAATGACACGAACCAGGGTGTTGTTCTTGGTAATGGCAATGGCCTTGCTGGCGGTATCGGAGGCAATACGCTGATCGTTGACGTAGATGTTCTCCGCGCCGCCGGCGACAGAGATGGACGCGGACTTCATGGGCAGGGTCAGCTCATAGGTCTGCTGGCCGGCCACGGGAGTCAGGGTGTAGTTGGTGGTGCCGTCGGAGAAGGTGATGGCGGTGGGAGCGGGGGTCTGGCCCACGGAAGCACCGGCGGAGGTGGCCCGGTAGACCTTGAGTACCTCGGTGGACTTCTCGTTGGCGGCACCGGCCACGATGTTGGAGGCGGTGACCACCTTCACATAGTGGAAGGACTTGCCGGAGACGTTCACGGGGTTGCCGTTGCCGTCGACGGCCCAGGCCAGGTCGAAGCCGGAGCTTTCGTTCGTGTAGTCGTCGTTGTAGCCGTAGGGGTTGTTGGTGCCGTTTTGCATAACGTCAACGTAGCCGAACTTGGCACCGCTGGAGTAGGTGCTGAAATCATCCGGGCCGACCATACCCCTGACACTGGGAATCAGGATGCCGGACAGGGTGATGGTGTCGCTGTCCTTCAGAGCCTCGTTCAGGAAGTAGACACTGGTCAGAGGCCAGCTGAAGGTGCGGTTGGGAACACTGGTATCGGAGTTGCCGTAGTTGTCGGACCAGTGAGTGCCGGAACCGTTCTTGGTGTAGGTGACGGTGTAGTCCCAGATGGCGTTGGTGTAGTGCTGAGAGCCAGCCAGGGCGTACCAGGTGTTGCCGTCCTCGGAGACCCAGACCTGACCGGGTTCCATGGAGCCCAGGCCGGTGCCGGTGGAGGTGTCCTTGAAGGCGTTGCCGTCGATGTAGAAGTCAACGCCGTACTTGTTGGCGGGATCGTCCGTCAGGCCGTCTTCAAAGTAGTAGGTGGCATAGCCGCCGAAGTTACCCAGGGACTTGAGGGTGCCGCCCAGCGTGCCCTCGCCGGCGAAGCCGTAGCTGATGTTGGTATACTGGCTGTTGATGCACAGATAGTCAACCAGCTTGTCGGCACCGTTTGCCACACGCTTGGAGGCGGAGAAGACATAGGGCTGAGTCAGGCCGTTCAGGGTCACGTTGATCTTCTGCTCGGAGGCAGTCAGCTTTACGGTGTAATTGCCATTCTCGTCGGCAGTCAGAGCCTTAGTGCCCAGCTTGACCGTGCAGCCCTCGCCAATGGTGAAGGTCAGGGTGGGATATTCGGCAGAATCGGTGGGAATGGAGAGCTTGTAAGAGAAAGCCTCAGGATCGAAGGCAGGGTACCAGTCGCCAGCGGTGGCGGTGGCGGTGGTGATTCTGGGCTGCTCCACCTGGGGCAGCTGCTCGACCCAGAAGGTGTAGGTGGAGCCCACCTGAGTGTACTTGACGCCGTCAACGGTGACGTTGCCGGATTCGCTGGGAATCAGCAGCTTTTCCTTGCTGGCGGTCATCTCCGGGTAGGCGTTGCCCGCGGTGAAGTAAGCGTCATCACAGACGACCTGGACGGTGAGCTTGACCTCGGCGTTCTTGCCTTCCTCAGTGACTTCGGGGAAGGCGATTGCGTCGGTCTGTCCGCCGCCCTGGGCCAGTTCCTTCCAGGTGGCGCCGTCATCGATGGAGTAACGGACGTGGGTGTAAACGGTTTGACCCTTGAGCAGAGCCGAGAAGTCAGGACGACCGTTCTGCATGAAGGCACGGTAGTAGTACTTGGTATTGGCCCAGGTGTAGGTGCTGTTCTTCACACCGGTCTCGCTGGCCTGGAACAGATAGCCTTCGGCCTTATCCAGGTACAGAGCGGAGGACAGAGCACTGCCGTCGGCGGCGTACAGTGCCACTTTGGTGCCGCCCCAGCCGTTCGCACCAAGGGTCTTGGTGGTGTCACGGACACGGGTGACTTCCAGGGTGTAAACAGACTTGATCTCCGGATCAGTCTTGTCACTCAGAGTCAGTGTGACCACGGTGACACCGAAGGGCATACCGGGCAGCTGGGTCTGGGTAGCGGAAGGAATGGCAATGCTGACAGCCTCGCCGTCTTCGTTGGTGTAAGTCGCGACGCAGTTCAGCTTCTCGTCATCGAAGAGCGTGTCGCTCTTGATGGTCAGAATCTTAGTGCTGTAATTGCTCAGCTTGATGCCGGTGTAATCCTTCTGATTGACATCGTACTTGAAGGTGGAGGTGGTGATGCCAAAGAGCGCCAGGGTCTCAAAGGTGGGATTCTGGGTATCGGAGACGACCACCTTGATGCCGCCCTTGGTGCCCTTGTCATCGGTGGCGGTGATGATGACACTGCCCACGGCGTGGGCGGTGACGACACCGTTCTCGTCCACGGTGGCGATGGTCTCGTCGGCACTGCTCCAGGAGGCCACGGTGCGGCCGCTCTCGGTGTAGGCCTTGAGCTGGGTGGTGGGGGCCTTATTATCGGAGGTCAGCTCCAGATAGACCTTACCCTGGCCGCCCTGGTCGTTTTCAACGGCCACGCCGGTGACGTTGATGGTGGCGGTATCGGTGAGCTTCTCCACGCCCTCGGGGCTGACGTTCACGGTGAGCTTGACATCCACCGTGCCAGGCCGCAGGACATTCATTTCCAGAGAGCCGGAGGTGGTGTCCGGCTTGATGAGCTTCATGACACCGTCGGGAGCCTGGACTTCCCAGCTGTTGTAGTCGGTCACGCCGCCGATGACGGAGACCTTCTTTACGGACTGGCCGTCAGTGCTCAGCGCAACGTTCTGGTTCTTATAGTAGTCGGTGATGGCGTAGAACTTCACATCGATGACCTTTTTACCGCTGGTCACGTTGGGATCCAGAGCAGATACTGCGGTCACATAGGTATAGCTGGCGGAGGTAACGGTGTAGACACCGGTTTCGGTATCAAACTTGCCGCCATAAGCACCCTCATTCTTCCAGATGACGGGAGTTTCCTCACCGTTTTCGTCCACAGCTTTCAGCCGCATGGTGGTACCCTGCTTGACAGCGTAGGTCACGCCGCCAAGGGCATTGGTGCTGGTGGAGGGGAAGGAGTAGGGATAGTCGGAGGTCAGGGTAATGCTCTTGGGCACCGCATTGACGGAGACTTCCACAATCTTGCTGGTGGCGGATTCCAGACCGGTGCTGGAAGCCACGGCGTAATAGTAGAAGGTACCCAGGGTATCGCTGGGGACGGTCAGGGTGGCTTCGGTAGCACCGGCCACGGCCTTGCCGCCCTCGGTGGAGGCGGTGGTGTTCACATACCACTGATAGCTGATGGCGGGGGAGTCGGTCACATCCTTGGTGTAGCCGGCCTCTACCGTCAGAGTATTCTGGGTGTTCTGACCGATGGTCAGAGCTTCTCCGGTCAGGTCGGTCTTCCACAGCAGAGCCTTGCCCTTCTCCATGGAGACGGTGACGGTATAGGTCTTGTCAAAGCCGCCCTTGGCGGAAGAGGTCAGGGTCAGAACGCTGGCTTCCGCGCCGGGAACCAGCTTGTCAAGGCGCACCCACTTGCGGTTCTGCTCCGCGGTGAAGGTCTTGGTGACGTCGTGGAAATTGAAGCCCGCGGTGCAGTAGTCGATGTACTCCACTTTGACCCACAGACGCCGGGCTGCTTCTTCTTCCACGAAGTCCAGAGGCTCCACGGTGTAGTCCATGGTGTCGTGGACAAATGTGGGATTCAGGGTCAGCTCCCGGATGGTGTCCTCGGAGCTGCCGATGCCCAGGTGAACCTCGATCAGATCGGTTTCCTTCAGGACATCGCCCACCTGGAACACATTCAGGGCGGTCATCGCCTCATCCACGCCGGTGATGACGAAGCAGGACTTCTTGTTGGCCAGCTCCTCGGGGATATGAAGGGAGATCTTGCCGTCCTTGTCGGAGATCTTGCCGGTGATCGGGTTAATCTTGCCGGTCTTCATATCCATGGTGGCCAGCTGCGCACCCTCAACGACCTCAACGGGGTCGCCGTAGGCGGCGTAGTTGCTCTTGACGACCAGGTCAAGATCGGTGTTCGCGTAGAAGGTCTGGCCGGTCAGGGGCTTTCCGTCGGCGGTTTCCAGCCAGATGTACTTGTCCAGGTAGTAGGCGGTATCCTCACACACGCCGAAGGTGACGTAGTCGCCGTCTGCTACCTTGGTCTGGTTGATCATCAGGCCCTTGCCGTCAGAACCGGCGGCCTGCTTGCCATTGACCAGGATGGTCAGATTGAGGGATTCCTCGCCCATGCGCTTAGTGACCCAGTTGGCATCACTGATGGCCAGGAAGTCCGTAGCGTTCTCGGGGGTGAACTGATCGAAGAAGACCAGCTCGTGGGCATGAACCAGCACGTCCAGAGCGGACACGCCGTCCTCAACCAGATCCCTGTAGCCGTAGCTCTCGGCCAGGTTGCTGGCAATCTTCTCGTCGAAGGCGAAAACCTCCTGATTGCCCGCTTCCTGATAGCTGAAGGTCACGTTGGCGTAGGTCACGACAGTGCCGGTGACGGTGACCACACAGTAGGGAGCGGTCAGAGGCGCGTTCACGGTAATGACCTGGGTGCCATCGCCGCCTGCCCAGTTGGCAATCTGGGTCTGAATCTCGCCGGAGGCGGAGATGATGTAGGTACCGGCTTTGTTCAGGGTCAGGGTCACGTTGCCGTTTTTGTCGGTGACGGCACCGTCAATGGCGGTGAACTTGCCGTCTTTCCAGATGCCCACCTGGGCACCGGCCAGATTGCCGGGGTTGTAGCCGCCCACGGCCATGGAGGAGCCGCCCTGGAGATTCAGGGTGAAGGCCTTTCCGGCCTGGGCGGCGACTTCGGTCTGGGTGAAATAGCAGATTGCGTCAGACCAGTTTTTCTCATCGGTAAAGACACAGCAGTACAGCTTGTCACCCTGAGCCACGGTACTGGTCTTGTCGGCCACGCCCTTGGACAGAGCCACATTGTTCTTCAGGAAATAGTAGCTGCCCTTAGGGGTGGTGGTTACGTCCCACAGCTTCTCAACAAAGCCCTTAACGATTTCATAACCACCGGGGCAGTAGGTTTCGTGCAGAGCCACCAGAGCCTCATCGTAGGTCAGGATGCCGTCGCTGTTCCGGTCGGTGACGGTAACGGGCAGCCCAATGGCGGCCTTGCCGTCAGCGGTGGTGGCCAGAACGCCCTTGTTGCTCACGGTGAAGGTGACCTCGGCGTTAGCCGCGGGCTCCACGGAGCTGCCCTTGACGGTGACGATGCAGTAAGGCGCGGTGATCCGGCACTCTATGTCGTAGCCCTCGTCGTCCTCACCGGTCAGAATGCCGTTGGCGGTGACGATGTAGGTACCGGCCTTGGCAAAGCTCAGGGTCACGGTGCCGTTGGCAGCGGTCTTCGCACCGGTGATAGCCTGGAAGCTGCCGTCCTCCCAGGTGCCCACGGAAATGCCATAAGCATTCAGGTAGGTATCACGGCCGCCACTCCAGTATTCACCGGCGGCCTTCAGGGTCAGGGTGAATTCCTTGCCGGCTTCGACGGTGACCTCGGTCTTGTCGAAGTGGCTCAGGCAGTCGGATAGGTCAACCGTATCCTCCACAGAGGCGGCATACAGCTTGTCGCCCTCGGCGACGGTGCTGGTGCTGTAGTTGACAGCCTTCGTCAGAACCTTATCGTTCTTGACGAAGGTAGGGCCGGTGACGGCCTTGCCCCACAGCTTAGTGACGGAGGTGGTGACGGTCTTGTAACCGTCCGTGCCGTCCGGGCAGTAGGCCTCGTGGAGGGCGACCAGCGCCTCGTCATAGGTCAGAATGCCGTCGGAGTTGACATCCGTTACGGTAACGGGCAGCTCCACCGCCGCTTTTCCGTCGGAGGTCTTCGCCAGCACGCCCTGCTGGCTGACGGTGAAGGAAACCGTCACAGGGTCGGCGGCTTCCGCCATTACGTCCAGAGCTTCCTCGGTCTCCTCGGTGGGAGCCTGGGTCTCGGGAGCCTCCGTAGCGGGAGCCTCGGTTTCCGGGGCCTGCGTAGGGGCTTGGGTTTCGGGGGCCTCCGTCACGGGAGCCTCCGTTACCGGCGGCTGTGTCTGGGGTGCTTCCGTCTCAAGGACAGGAGCCTCCGTCTCCTCCACAGGTGCCGATATGGTTTCCTGCGCCGCTTCGTCCGCAAAGACGCTGGTGGGAATCATGCCGACCAGCATCACGAGGGTCAGCAGCAGTGCCAATATCCGTCGTTTCATAGAATACTTCCCTTCCGCCGGGCACCCCAAGGAATGTCCGGCAATTTATCGCCAGGGCTTTCGCCATTGACTACGAAACAAAAGCGGTGATATTCCCGCAAAATGAGAATATCACCGCAACCATTATCAGCAACACTCTGACGAAACAGTAGGTCTCCCGACTCGCGTCTCAAGCAAAATCAGTCCTGCCTTCTCAGGTTTCCCCAATGACCGGCTTTCGCCGACGGGCTGATTTCTAAACGCACACGGTATTGGTCAATGCGGGGCTCGTCCCCATTCCCTTGTTAAGCCCCTGCGCCTGACGGATAGCCGCCTTTGCGAACGCAGTGCCTCTGCTCGTGTTTTTTGTGGCATCACTCCAAAATTGCGGAGCAATGCCCATGTAAATTTATATTGGTAGTATAATACCGATTTTCGGCTTTGTCAATGCCGGGGTTCCCGTCCGCCGGATTTTTTGCGAAAATCACCAAAAGAGGGAAAATGCTGCCCCGATAAGGACAGCATTCGATGAAAAGAAGCAGGTGAGAAATAGAATGTCATTGCGAACCAGCCGAACCCGCTGGTGTGCCCCCCTCCGGGGATTCCCTCCGGTCACAATCCCCGAAACATTCCGAGAACTGACGGCGAGGCGCAAAGGCTCCCCTTGCTGACCAAGGGGAGCTGGCAAAAATCTTTGATTTTTGGCTGAGGGGATCAGAACTTTCCTATTTTGACAATCCCTCAGTCATGGCCTTGCGGGAGACGGCCATGACAGCTCCCTTTACACAAGGGAGCCGCGGGTGCTCCCGCACCAGTGCGTTTTCCGATGGTTCTCAGAGTGTTTCGGGGATTACCACACCAGTGTGCATGAATTAAGGTATGACTGCCACTGGCAGTCATTATGATTTTGATTCGCTGCGCGGAGCACCACTGGTTCGCAATGACATACTTTATACAATAGTCTTCGGCAATGGGGAATAGCCTCAGCCGTTGCCCGCCAGCAGCCCGGAGATGTCCAGCATTTTTCCCATTTTCCGGTCACCGTCGCCGTAGTTCAGATCCGGCTTCAGCCCAGCGGAGGGGGTGAAGGTCAGCTCGCCGATTTGCAGCTTTCCGTGATTGACGAAGAAATCAATCCGCACATAGGGAAAGTGCGGGGCAATGATCCGGCAAATCCGAACCATGTCCACCAGCAGCTCCGGCTCGATTTCCAGGTCACTTTTCTGAGGATACTTTCCAAAGTTCAGGGGGTGGCCCTCTACATCATAATAGACAAACCGTTTGCTGGTAAGATTTCTGCCCCGACAGACCTGCAAAATCTTTGGATCGCCGTTCATGCAGTGAATTTTGTAGTCCATTGGAAGAAAATGGGCACTTTCAATGTATTTTTCACACAGAATCCGCTTTTCTCCTATATCGTAGTGGGGCTCGGCGTAATAGCGGCCAAAGCGGGTGCGCTGCCACTGACGCAGCAAAGCCTTGGCACGGCCCTTGTCCAGGTGGGATTTGTCCCGGCAGATGATGTTGTGGCCGCAGCCGTTGGAGTCCTTCAGCGCAAATTTGTCGGGCAGGGCATCCCAGTCAATTTCCTCCGGCGTGTCCCAGACACCTACCAATTCCGACAGATAATTGCCCAGGTTCAGGTTTTCCAGAAAGCTCCGCACGGCGTATTTGTCGCTGTATTGGATAATCCGTTCATTTTCCGGGCAGTAGAACAGCTTGTACCAGGTGATTTTCTCGGTGAAGGTCTGGGGATTTGCCAGTTGGAGAGGCCGTCCCATGGAAATCCGGTAATAAATTTTCGAAATACGCTTGGCTCCCAGGAGCACATAGGCGGCACACTGGAGCTGCCGCCGCATCCGATAGGTGAAATTGCCCTTGGAGGTCACCGTCACGTAGTCATTGCAGATTTTTGATTGCCGCATGAAACCACAACCTTTCTTTCGAACGGAGAAATTGTTGTTTCAGGATTTCCGTCATACCGCAGACCGCCACGGCTTCCTGGTCGCTGAGGGCGGAGATGTCCGGAAAGCGCTTGCCCCCGGCACAGCAGGCAGTCTACCGTCACGCCGAACAGGACGCAGATGCGCGGCATGACTTCGAAGGAGGGCTGGCGGATGTCGGTCTTGCAGCTGGAACTACATCTGCCACAATAACCTGCGTCCACACGTTTCCCTGGGGGATGTCCCCACCTCTGGCTGCGTGACGGCCATTTATTTCTATAATTTTTGCCTAAGGTATTGTAATAATTTGTGCCTGACTTCTTTATTTTTTTCTTTGCTGAATTTACATCCGGAAGCTGCACTTGTTACCCAACTATAGTATATCATATCATTGCTAATAATTGTACTACTTTATTTAAAAATTAGTAATTAATCGTTAACTGACTTACGGCAAATGTTGAGAAGGCAGTGAAAAGCACGGAAAAAGGCCACTGACTTTCATCAGTGGCCTTAGGAAAATATGCAATTAGTACATCTTCGCACCGGCGGGGATTCATAGCCAAACCTCAACCTCCTTGTGCTTAGAGTATATGAAGTTTTGGCGTCATCTTGTAGTTTGCCAATATCCGTATAAATAGAAAAAACCCTTTGAGAAAAGGATTTCTCCTCTCTCAAAGGGCAAGTTGGCAAACTGGAATTTGACAAGTACCTTATAGCTTCATATTTTCAAACCTATTATATCAATTTTTTCTTGATTTAATCATAAAAAATGCTATACCAGCAACTATTATGTATCCGAACAATGAAATAACAGATGATTCAATTCCAAACTCACCACCTGTGATGGCGAAATCTTTTGAATTAAGTACATATGTCATTATAGAATATTTATCCATTTTTTCCCCAATAGCTAATCCTCCACCAATAATCACAACGTTCCAGATAGCATGAACGATTCCACTATTCCAAACGGAACCACTTTCTATTGCAATCATCGAAAACATAACGCCTACCATCGTTCCGGCGATAATTACTAATAAACAACTGCCTATTGAAAAATCCTGTCCAAGAACATGTACAATACCAAATAACATTGATGGAACAATTACAGCCACCTTAATATTCCATCTTTTCTTTAATGCATTAAGTATAACTCCTCTAAACACCATTTCTTCAACAAATCCAGCCGCTATTCCGGTAAATGCAACCCCTGCACTTAAAGTATTGAACATCTGATTTCCATTCATATTTGAGGATACATACTTACCGTTGAATATTAAAAGATAACTTCCTTTTATAACAAATGGTAATAATACAGCTATTAAAATCCATCTTATTTTAATAGCAAATTTAGGCATTCCGAAATCCGAAGTCGGCAATTTAATAATTTTGCGAATAAACATTTTCAGAATAAGATATGTCAATCCAGCATATATCATTCCAGCGATAATATTACAAATGCCAGTTGGAATTTTTATTATAACAAACATACTTGCAATGGATTGTGCAATAATCTGTGTGATTATTAAAATAAATATGGCAACAAATGATGTGCTAATTGCTTTTTTTGTACTCATTTTATTTCTCCTTTATAACTTTCGATTTTCTCAATTCTCCAAACTTGAATTTAGCCTTTTAAACCTTTCGCTTGCCTGTTCATATCTTCAATAACAATGTCGTAAATTTCTCCAAGCTGTGAACAGTATTCTAATACTTTCCATGGTTCATTTGTATGAAAATGAATTTTTATAAGTTCTTCATCTCCAACTGCTAACAAACAATCTCCGTTAAAATTGTTTGTGAAATATTCGCTAATTTTATCTTCGTCAAGGTTTTCGCCTTCTATTAAAAGTTGAGTATCATATTTAAATCCTAACATCTTATTATCCTCCAAATTCTGATTTGTATTTCTGTTTGTTTTAAAAATGGGCAACTCCGATTGGAATTGCCCACTCATTGCACTAATTATGCGATTTTTTCTTGCTTGCACCGATTTCTGCATCAATTGATGTAAGTTTGATGTAAATCGCTGTTTTTTCAGTTTTTTATCAAATGAAGTACGTCCCGTCTATTTGGTGAAACGGTACATCTTTACATTTTACATCATCTTAATAGAGCTTTGCGCCGGCGGGGATGTGGTTATCCAGCATGAGCAGGTGGAGCCGCTCTTCGCCTTCCTCATGGTGGACGGCGGAAATCAGCATACCGCAGGAATCGATGCCCATCATGGGGCGGGGCGGGAGGTTCGTGATAGCGATGCAGGTCTTGCCTACCAGCTCTTCCGGCTCATAATACTCGTGAATACCACTCAAAATGACCCGATCTACGCCGGTTCCATCGTCCAAAACGAACTTTAAGAGCTTCTTGGACTTCTTCACGGCTTCGCATTCCTTAACCTTCACGGCACGGAAATCGGACTTAGAGAAGGTGTCAAAGTCCACAAAGTCCTGGAACAGGGGCTCGATCTCCACCTTGGAGAAGTCGATCTTTTCCTCAGACACGGGAGATGCCGCGGGGGCAGCCTCCGGCTTTTCCTCGGCCTTTTCCGCCTTGGGCATATCCGTGGGCTTCATGGTGGGGAAGAGCAGCACGTCCCGGATGGAGGCAGAGTCCGTCAGCAGCATGACCAGCCGGTCAATGCCGAAGCCCAGACCGCCCGTGGGGGGCAGGCCGTATTCCAGGGCGGTGACGTAGTCGTAGTCCACCTGAGCGCGGCTTGCGGGATCCACCGCCAGCCGGTCGGCCACCTGCTTTTCAAACCGGGCCTTCTGGTCGATAGGGTCGTTCAGCTCGGAGAAGGCGTTGCCGAACTCCGTGGCGTTGATGAAGTACTCAAACCGCTCGGTGAAGGCAGGGTCTGTGGGCTTGCGCTTGGCCAGGGGGCTGTTCTCCACGGGATAGTCATAAATAAAGGTAGGCTGAATCAGATTCTCTTCCACAAAGGCATCGAAGAACTCGGCAAGGATTGCTCCCTTGGTGGGGATTTCCGGCAGCTCCACCTTGTGTTCCTTGGCGGCGGCGATGGCCTCCTCGTCAGAAGAAATGGCGGCAAAGTCCACACCGGAGTACTTCTTGACGGCCTCGATCATGGTCATCCGCTCCCAGTGGCTCAGGTCGATGTCCTTACCCTGGTAGGTGATCTGCAAGGTGCCGCAGACCTTCATGGCCACGGCCTTCATCATTTCCTCGACAAGATCCATCATGCCGTGGAAATCGGTGTAGGCCTGGTACAGCTCAATGGAGGTAAACTCCGGGTTGTGGGTGGGATCCATGCCCTCATTGCGGAAAATCCGGCCAACCTCATAGACCCGATCCATGCCGCCCACAATCAGCCGCTTCAGGTACAGCTCAGTCTCAATGCGCAGCACCATGTCAATGTCCAGGGTGTTGTGATGGGTATAGAAGGGACGGGCGGAGGCGCCGATTTCAAAGGGGGTCAGAATGGGGGTATCCACCTCCAGGAAGCCCTTGCCGTCCAGGAAATGCCGCAGCTCCCGGAGAATCAGACTCCGCTTGACGAAGGTGTCCTTCACCTCGGGGTTTACAATCAGGTCTACATAACGCTGACGGTACCGGGTTTCCCGGTCGGTCAGACCGTGGAACTTTTCCGGCAGAGGCAGCAGAGACTTGCTGAGCAAAGTGGCCTCATGAACCCGGACGGAGATTTCGCCCCGCTCGGTTTTGAACACGTCGCCCACCACACCGACGATGTCGCCGATGTCGTTCTTCTTGAACCGCTGGAAGGAGGCCTCCTCCATTTCGTCGAACTTCACATACAGCTGAATCCGGCCGGTGCTGTCCTGCAAATCGCAGAAGGATACCTTGCCCATGCCCCGCTTGCTCATAATACGGCCGGCCAGACGGACGGACTTGCCCGCCATGGCATCGTAGTTTTCTTTGATGGCGGCGGAGTCGGCGGTCACTTCAAACTTGGTCTGGACGAAGGGGTCGAAGCCGTCGGCACGCAGAGTATCCAGCTTTTCCCGACGCACCCGAACCTGATCGGACAGGGGCATTTCCGCCTGGGGTACAAACTTTGCCATGGCTCAGCCCTCACGGGTGACGCTGACCACCTTCATGGTGAAGGAGCCAGCAGGGGCGTTGACGGTGAAGGTTTCGCCGGCGGCCTTTCCCACCACGCTCCGGCCGAAGGGAGAGTCATCGGAGAGCTTGCCCTCCATGGGGTTGGCTTCCTGGGAACCGGTGATCCGGTAGGTGGACTGAACGCCCTTCTCATCCTCCACGACCACGGTGCAGCCCAGGCCTACCCGGCCGCTGGCCTCGTTCTCGTCCTCAATGATGACGGCGTGGGACAGAATGTCTTCGATTTCGGCGATCCGGCCGTAGAGCTTGGCCTGCTCGTTCTTAGCCGCATCGTACTCGGAGTTTTCGGACAAGTCGCCGTAGGAACGGGCTTCCGCGATCATGGCGGCAACCTCACGCTCCCGGGTGGTCTTCAGATAGTTCAGTTCCTTTTCCAGGTCGGCAAGACGCAGACTGGTAATCTTAAATTCCTTTGCCATATTCAAAATCCTTTCTCAGAAATAAATTCCATAGTCCTAAACATTATAGTGGATGATTCCCCAACCGTCAAGGAATTTTTCGGGAAATCGATGAATTTCCGAAAGAAAGAGGGAGCTGAAAGGAACAGCGGCGTTGTAAAAGCGCAGAAGCCTGATAATAAAACGGTCATTGCGAACCAGTATGCGCACTGGTTCGCAATGACCGCAGATTGATAGCTTTCGCATTTTTACTCGTTTGTGTGCGCTAGCAGTTGGTCGTAGATTTCCTGGGTTTCCGCCTTGTCCTTTCCGCTGAGCACCAGAACCTTTTCACCCATGCGCACCACGATGCAGCTTTCGGGCTTATAGTAGGTGTAGCGGGTGTAAGTGCCAAATTCCGCATTCCGGAAGGTACCCAGAAGCAGTCGGTAGCTGCCTACGCCGAAAACCCGGCTGCCGGGGACATCGTCCTGCCGAAGCTCCAGGGAATCAATATCCGCATAAGACACGGTCTGGCTGCCGTAGTAGCTTCCCCGGACGGTGAAAGAATCGTCCCCGAAGGTGGTTTCCACCTTGCCGGAAAACAGCATCACGGCCACAAAAACCAGAATTGCGACGGTCACGGCGGCGGAAATTTTCCAATAGCGGGAGGACAGGGTGGGGAGGGGATCCGGCTTTTCGCCCCGGGCCAGTTGTCCCTTGTAATAGCGGTAGGAGTAGACAGTGGGAATCACAGAAATGACCACCGCGCCCAGCACGGCGGCGAAAACGTTCCAGCCCTCGGGCAGCAGGGCGGCCAGCATCACGGCAACACCGCCGATGACCCAGACCCTCCCGGCAAACCGATGGGTGGCGTTCCAGTTTTCATCGCTGGCAAGCGCCCAGGTTACCTTGATGCCGATGGTGTAGTTCCGGCGGCATTTGGGCAGGTAGTTGCCGATGGCGGCGAACATCAGTCCCAGACAAAGGGTAGTGATCCGGCCAACGGAGAGGGAAATCCCTGTGTTCAGGGCATAGGACAGACCGGCGCACAGCAGAGAAAGAATGGGCATGATCCACAGCACCAGCCGCAGGGGCTTTTCATTTCTGCCCCGGTTTCCTGGGTCGGCGGCGGAAATGAGGAAGCACAGCCATTGTCCGGCCAGCAGGCTTAGGCACAGCAGCCACAGGGAATGCAGCTCGGGAACCCAAAGAGACACAAAGGCGGGTAGCAGAATCACAATGGAAGAAACAATCAGTTCTTTTTGATACTTGGTAATCATAAAATACCTCCAAAACAGTCAGTTTTCGTCGGGTTTTTCGCCCTTCAGGTCGGAAATCCAGAGAAGAATTTCTTCCAGAACCGAGGCGTTCAGCTCGTAAAAGATAAATTTTCCATCCCGGGTGTCCGTCACCAGGTCGGCATCCTTCAGCACCGACAGGTGCCGGGATACCGCGGCGGCGGAAATGTCGAACTGCTCAGAAATTTCTCCGGCGGAACGTTTTCCATCCTTGAGAAGATTCAGGATTTCCCGCCGGGTGGGGTCAGCCAGTGCCTTCAGAGTTTGCTGTAAGCCCATGTACGTCCTCCTCTCATTTAACAGTTAGCTGAAATGTTAAATGAATGATAACATAGGAAGGAGAGATTGTCAAGAAAAACATTTCACCAAAATGTTAAATGAGAAAAGATTGCGAAGGGCGGCCATTCGTGCTATAATGGCGAAAATCCCAGAAGGAGGGAAAAACATGACCTTGAACGAATTCTGGACGGAGAATCCAAAGGCCGCCATTGCCTTTTCCGGCGGGGTGGATTCCTCTTATTTGTTGTATACGGCTGTGAAGGCCGGGGCGAAGGTGACGGCCTACTATGCGGACAGTGCCTTTCAGCCCGCCTTCGAGCAGGAGGACGCTTTACGCCTTGCCAAGGATGTGGGGGCGGAGCTGAAAATCCTGCCGCTGTCCGTACTGGAGGTGCCCAAGGTGGCGGAAAATCCGGCAAACCGCTGCTATTACTGCAAACGGGCGATTTTCTCCGCCCTGATTGCCGCCGCCGCTGCCGACGGCTACGACCTGATTCTGGACGGCACCAACGCCTCCGACCAGATTTCCGACCGGCCGGGAATGAAGGCTCTGCGGGAACTGTCCGTCCGGTCGCCTCTGCGGGAGTGCGGCCTGACCAAAAGCGAAATCCGGGAGTTGTCCCGGCAGGCGGGGCTCTTCACCTGGGATAAGCCTGCCTATGCCTGCCTGGCTACCCGTGTGCCTGCGGGAGAAACAATCACCGCCGAAAAGCTGGAAAAAACGGAAAAGGCCGAGGATTTTCTTCGCTCCCTGGGTCTGCGGGATTTCCGGGTGCGGCTGCTGAAGGGCTGCGCCAGAATTCAGGTGCCGGAAGGGCAGCTGGAACTGGTGCTGAAAAACCGAAAGACCATCCTGGAGCGGCTCAGACAGTGGTATGCGGGCGTGGTGCTGGATTTGGAGGTGCGGCCGTGAATTCCGATATGCGAAAGCTTCTTGAGCAGGTTAAGGACGGAACGGTTTCTGTGGACGACGCCATGCTGAAGCTGAAAATCTCCCCCTTCGAGGACATTGGCTACGCCAAGGTGGATTTGCACCGGCGAATCCGTCAAGGAGCGGCAGAGGTGATCTACGGAGCCGGAAAGACCCCGGAGCAGATTCTGGGCATTATGCAGACCATGATCCGCAACGGCCAGAGCCGGATTCTCATCACCCGGATGTCCCAGGAGGCGGCGGATTTCGTGTCAAAAACCCTGCCTCTGGACTACCGGAAGGAGGCCAAGGTGGGCATCGCCGGAGGCTTCCCGGAGCCGGACGGCATCGGCAAGATCGTCATTGCCACCGGCGGCACCAGCGACATTCCCGTGGCGGAGGAAGCGGCTCTGACCGCGGAAATCCAGGGAAACGAAGTGGTGCGGCTCTATGATGTGGGGGTGGCCGGGGTGCACCGGCTGCTGGCTCACATGGATTTGGTCATGGAGGCCAGCGTGGTCGTTGCCGTGGCGGGCATGGAAGGGGCGCTTGCCAGTGTGATCGGCGGCCTGGCGGATTGCCCGGTGATTGCCGTGCCCACCAGCGTGGGCTATGGGGCGTCCTTCGGCGGGGTGTCCGCCCTGCTGAGTATGCTCAATTCCTGTGCCAGCGGGGTCAGCGTGGTAAACATCGACAACGGCTTCGGCGCGGGGTTCCTGGCCGGACGCATTAACCACATGGAGGTCAAGAAATGAGAACGCTCTATCTGGACTGCGGCATGGGCGCGGCAGGGGATATGCTGACGGCGGCTCTGCTGGAGCTGCTGCCGGAGCCGGAAAGCTTTGTGGCGGAACTGAACGGCCTTGGCATTCCGGGCGTGGAATTTTCTGCCGAAAAATGCCAAAAATGCGGCATTTCTGGAACCCATATGGCGGTGAAAGTTCACGGTCAGGAGGAAGGGGAGGCCCATCCTCACACCCACGGAAGCCTTCACGACATCCGAACCATTGTGCAGGCATTGCCCATTCCCACCATGGTCAAGCTGGATATTCTGTCGGTTTACGAGGAAATCGCCCAGGCGGAAAGCCACGTCCACGGAGTACCGGTGAATCAGATTCACTTCCATGAGGTAGGCTCTCTGGATGCGATGGCGGACGTGACGGCGGTGTGCCTGCTGCTTCACCGGCTGAACCCGGAACAGATTCTGGCTTCGCCGGTGCATGTGGGCAGCGGCACGGTAAAGTGCGCCCACGGCATTCTGCCGGTGCCCGCCCCGGCTACGGCTTACCTTCTGCGGGGAATCCCCATGTATGGTGGGGAAATTTCCGGGGAGCTGTGCACCCCCACCGGGGCGGCGCTGCTCCGGCATTTTGTGACGGAATTCGGGAAAATGCCCCCTATGCGGGTGGAATCCATCGGCTACGGCATGGGAAAAAAGGTTTTTCCCAGAGCCAACTGTATCCGGGCTCTGCTGGGGGAAACCCAGGAGACCGGGGACGAAATTGCTGAGCTGCGCTGCAACTTAGACGACATGACCGGGGAGGACATTGGTTTTGCCATGGAAGCCTTGCTTGCGGGTGGGGCGCTGGACGTGTTCACCACCCCCATCGGCATGAAAAAATCCCGCCCCGGAGTGCTGCTGACGGTGCTATGCCGTCCGGCGGAGCAGGAAAAAATGGCAAAGCTGCTGTTCCGGCATACGACCACCCTGGGCGTCCGGTCGGGGCTGTGCAGACGGTTTACCCTCCGGCGTTCGGAGGAAGTGACCCAGACCCCCTATGGCCCGGTGCGCCGGAAAATCAGCCGGGGCTGCGGAGTCTGCCGGGAAAAGCCGGAGTATGAGGATTTGGCGGCCATTGCCAGAGCCCAGGGGAAATCCCTGTCAGAAATCCGGGAGATGCTGAAGGAATACTGACAAAATGCACTGGTGCGGGAGCACCCCTGGCTCCCTTGTGTAAAGGGAGCTGTCATGGCCGTCTCACGCAAGGCCATGACTGAGGGATTGTCAGAACGAGATAGTTCTGATCCCCTCAGCCCCAGTGTGCGCACTGGGGCTGCATAAATCAAGGTATGATTGCCACTGGCAATCATCAATGTTCTAATTCGCTGCGCGGAGCACCACCCTTGGTCAGCAAGGGGAGCCTTTGCGCCCTGCCGGTAGTTCTCGGAAAAATCGGGGGATTGTGACCGGAGGGAATCCTTAGAAAGGGCCACATCAGTGTTGCGACACTGGTTCGCAATGACAATGTATTTTTTCGGACTCTTTTGACACACTGAACGGGGCGGCCACCTGGCCGCCCCGCTGCTTTTATGTACTTACTTAATCGCAATGGCCTCGATCTCGCACAGGACGCCCTTGGGCAGGGTTTTCACTGCCACGCAGCTTCTGGCGGGTTTGGAGACAAAATACTGGGCGTAGACCTCATTGAAGGCGGCAAAGTCGTCCATGTCAGCCAGGAAGCAGGTGGTCTTGAAGACCTTGTCCATGCTCACCCCGGCAGCCTCCAGAATGGCGGCTACGTTCTTGCAGCTTTGCTCACACTGGGCGGCGATGCCCTCGGGAATGGCTCCGGTGGCGGGATCCACGGGAATCTGACCGGAGGTGAAAACCAGGTCGTTGACCGCATAGCCTTGGCTGTAGGGGCCGATGGCGGCAGGAGCCTTCTGGGTGTGGATGATATTCATAGGGGAACCTCCTAAGAATGGATTTTGTTCTCCCTTCATTATATACGGCGTTTCCCTTTTTGGCAAGGACAAAAATCGGCAAATGCGGTTGCCTTTTTCCGGAGACTGTGATATTCTGAAGCACAGGAAGAAGGAAAGGAAGGAGCCGGTCTGTGGAGTGGAACGACATTTATGACGAGAACCGACAGCCTACCGGCAGGGTTCACTGCCGCGGAAGCGGCTGGAAGCCCGGGGAATACGGCCTGGTGGTCTGCGTCTGGGTCTACGATGGGGCAGGACATGTGCTGCTGACCCGCCGAGCCAAGGAGAAAAGCTTCGCCGGAACCTGGGAAAATTCCGGCGGCGCGGCCCAGGCCGGGGAAACCAGCCGCCAGGCGGTGGCCCGGGAACTGTTCGAGGAAACGGGCATCCGGGCGGAGGAAGAGGAGTTCGAGCTTCTGGGTTCGGATCTGGATCGGAATATTTTCTATGACCATTACTGCCTGCACCGGGAGGTGCGCCTGAAGGACATCGTGCTCCAGCCGGGGGAGACCGACGCCGTTATGTGGGCAAGCTTCGGCAAGGTGCACTGGATGATGCGCACGGGCAGGATCTGCAAAATCATTGCGGGTCAGTTTCGCCGTCAGGAAAAGGCTCTGCGTTTGCGCAATATCAACAAGAGAAGAGGCTAAATTTTGGCGAGCAATTAGGCACAATGCACTTGCGATTTCTCTTTTTTCAGGTTATAATGAAAAAAAGCGTTTTGAAAGCCCGGTGAAAACGCTGATGCCGGGGCAAAACGTTTTTTTCTTTTTAACCCACAAAAACGGAGGAATGCACCATGATCCAGCTTGTAAAACTGCCTGTGAAGCGGGGAAATGCACCCCTGCGGATTGCCAAGGGACATTTTGTGACCAACCATTCCCATATCAACTATTATGTGGACATCACCTATCAGAAGACCCGTCTCAGCGAGGCCAGGGACAGTGCCTATCAGCTGGTTTCCGGCTTTGTCAATGATACGCCGGTGGATACGGTGCTGTGTCTGGACGGCACTGCGGTGCTGGGCACCTGCATTGCCGAGGAGTTGACTAAATCTGGTTTCCGCACCATCAATGCCCACGAAACCGTCTATGTAGTGGAGCCGGAATACAATGCCAATTCCCAGATCATCTTCCGGGAGAACATCCAGCCCATGATCCGGGGCAAGCATGTGCTGGTGCTGATGGCCTCCGTCACCACCGGCTTTACCGCCAAGCGGTCTATCGAGGCCATTGAGTACTATGGCGGCAAGGTCAGCGGAGTGGCGGCTATTTATCGGGCGGTGGACGAGGTGGAGGGTTATCCTGTGAAATCCGTCTATTCCGTGCAGGATCTGCCGGACTACAGAAGCTATGATTACCACGACTGCCCCTACTGCAAGGCGGGCAAGAAGGTGGACGCTCTGGTCAACAGCTTCGGCTATTCCTCTTTGTAAATCTGTATAAGCCGCACCGGCGGGGACTTTTCCCCGCCGGTGCTTCATTCTGCCCAAAGAGCGGTAGGGGAGCGCTTTCAAAATTTGTGCCGTTTTTTCGAAAAAAATCTGTCACAATCGGCGGAAATATGCTATAATACTCCGCTGAGAAATAGTTTTTGGAGGTGCGGCTATTGAATCGCAATGACTGGAAGAAAATTTGGACGGCGGCGAAGCCGGCGTTTTATTGGGCGTTTGCCCTACTGTACTGGGAGTGTCTGCTGAGCGGGGCGGTGTTTCACAGCTTTGGGGTGCGGATCTACGCCCTGGGCTTTACGCTGTCCGCGGCGTTGCTTGTGACACTTGTCCTGTCCTTTCTGAGAAAAGGCCGTTTTGGAGCGGAAATACTCCTGACGGCGGTGCTGACCCTGCTCTACGGCAGTCAGATTGTCTATCATTTCATTTTCGGCACACTGTATTCCGCAGCCATGGTATCCCAGGGCGGGGAGGCCATGACCAACTTCTGGCGGGAGCTGCTTGCCGCCATGGGGGATCATTTTCCCTGGCTCATTGCGCTGCTGGTACCCCTGGCGCTGCGGATTCTCCTGAGAAAGGGGCTGAAAGGGGAGCTTCGGGCAAAGGGGCGGATTGTGCTGCTGGCGCTGGCGGTTGCCCTGTTTGCCCTGACCCGGGCAGGCATCCGGCAGACGGGCACGGAAATGTTCTCCGATGAGGACTACTACCGCAGCGGGGAAATTGCCACCAATCAGAACGTTCAGCGATTTGGTCTGCTGACGACCATCCGGCTGGAACTGACCCGCCATGCCAAAACGGAGGAGCAGGACTATTATATTCCGGAGGAGACTCAGGGGGAGGAGAACCCAGCCCAGGAGCCGGCTGAGGTCAGTTACAACGTTATGGACATTGACTTTGATGCCCTGAATGCCATGACCGAGGACAAAAAGCTGCTGGCAATCAATGACTACTGTTCGAAAGTTACCGGAACCAACCAGAACGAATACACCGGGATGCTGAAGGACTACAATCTGATCGTCATGTGCGCGGAGAGCTTCTCACCCGCGGCCATCGACAAGGATCTGACCCCCAATCTGTACAAACTGACCCAGCAGGGAATCATCTTCAACAACTATTATAATACCTTCCCTAACACCACCACCGACGGCGAGTATGCCCTGATGCAGGGTTTGTATCCGGATGCCGGGCGGAGCAAGGCGGTGTCCAGCCTGTATGCCTCCCGGAACAGCTACCTGCCCTTCACTCTGGGCAATGTGTTTCAGTCTCAGCGGGGGGTGGAGAGCTTCGGCTATCACAACTATCGGGGCAGCTATTACGGTCGCAGCGAGTCCCATCCCAACATGGGCTACACCATGAAATTCGCCGGAGACGGCATGACCTTCACCACCAACTGGCCTGCTTCCGACCTGGAAATGATGGAGCAGTCCGTGGATGATTACATCGGGAAAGAGCCCTTCCACGCCTACTATATGACCTTCTCCGGCCACTATAAGTATGATATCGGTACCAACGAAATGGCCAAGCGGAACTGGGATCAGGTAAAGGATCTGCCCTATTCCAGCAACGCCATCAAGGCATACCTGAGCTGCAACATCGAGTTTGACAAGGCCATCGGCTATCTGATGGAGCGGCTAGAACAGGCGGGGGTGGCAGACAGAACCGCCATTGTCATTGCCGGAGATCATTTCCCCTACGGCCTGAAGGACAGCGAGTATGCCGAGCTGATCGGTCACGACATTGACGGCTTCTCCAAGTACAAGTCTACCCTGATCTTCTGGGTAGGCGGCCTGGAGAAAAACATCGTGGTGGACGAATACTGCTGCAATGTGGACGTTCTGCCTACGATTCTGAACCTGTGGGGTTTTGAATACGACTCCCGGCTGCTGGCGGGGACGGACGTGTTCTCCGACGGCACCCACGCGGCGGTGCTGGTAGACAAGAGCTTTCTGACGGACAAGGTCTGGTTCAACGCCAGCACCGGGGAAATCCGGTACCAGGTGCCGGAAAGCGAAATTCCGGAAGGATATGTGGAGAATATGAACCAGCTGATCGCAACCCGGTTTTCCATTTCCGCCGATATCCTGAACACGGCTTACTATAACTTCGTGTTTGATAAGGGTAAGGTGTATGTGAACCGACTGGGTTGGAACAGTAAGAAGTAAAGAAATGTGATTGCGCACCGGTGAACACTGCCGCCGGTGCGCAATTTTAATATGTCCGAGAGCCGATTCAGAACTTGTAGGGGGCGATGCCCACATCGCCCCACAACTATGGGAATTCTCGAAAGACGCACTGGTGCGGGAGCACCCAAAGGCTCCCTTGTGTAAAGGGAGCTGGCAAAAATCTTTGATTTTTGACTGAGGGATTGTCAAATCGTGGCAGTTGAGGAACACCTTTGAAGAACGTACAATCCCCCCCGTCACGGCAAAGCCGTGCCACCCCTCTTGTGTAAAAGGGGGGCTTTGGCGCTCTCCTTGTTCAGCAAGGGAAGCCTTATCCCTCATCCGTCTCGCGCTTGCGGGGGACGCACGAGCCACCTTCCCCGTGGGGGAAGGCTTTGGAGAACGGATTGTATGGTTCGCAATGAAATGCGTACACCGCCATCATGAATGCGGAAGCCCCGCCGGTCTGAAATCGCAGACCGGCGGGGTTTTGACAGGACAGGGGCGAAAACTGGTGAAAAGAGCATAAAAAAACGAGGCGAAAGCCTCGGAATTGTGGAAATTATTCATTGACAGAATTTACCCGCCATGCTATAATGATTGTCCATACTGTGATACTATGCCTATCTGCGGACTTCCTTCCTTACCAGGTCATTTTAGCACAGTAGCGGGCGGCTGTCAAGTAGGAACTTTGTGAAAATTGACAACCGCGCGGGGCGTATCATAAGCAACACAACTCGAAAGAAAGGCTGTGATGATCCATATGGCAATGGTCAAGGACGTAATGTTCGGCAAGACCATGCGTAAATCTTACGCGAAGTATGAAGAGATCCTGGAGATCCCCAACATGCTGAAAATCCAGAAGGACTCCTATCAGTGGTTCCTGGATACCGGCTTGCGGGAGGTCTTCAAGGACGTAGGCACCATTACCGACTTCTCCGGCAAGCTGGAGCTGTCCTTCCTGGATTACACCATGGAGGATAAGGCCAAGTACACCATTGAGGAGTGTAAGGAGCGGGACGCTACCTACGCCAAGCCCATCAAGGTGCGGGTTCGCCTGCGCAACACCGAGACCGACGAAATCAAGGAGCAGGAGATCTTCATGGGTGATTTCCCTGTGATGACCAACGGCGGCACCTTTGTGATCAACGGCGCGGAGCGGGTTATTATCACCCAGATCGTCCGTTCTCCCGGCATGTACTACGGCCACGAGGTGGACAAGGCTGACCAGCATACCTACACCGCTACTGTCATTCCTTACCGGGGCGCCTGGCTGGAGTATGAAACCGACAACTCCGATGTGTTCTGGGTTCGGATCGATAAGAACCGGAAGCTGCCCATCACCTGCCTGATCCGGGCACTGGGCGTGCAGACCGACGAGCAGATCAAGGCCATGTTCGGCGAGGATCCCAGAATTCTCGCAACCATCGACAAGGATCCCTGCAAAACCAGAGAAGAGTCTTTGCTCGAAATCTACCGTCGGCTGCGTCCCGGTGAGCCTCCCACGGTGGAGACTGCCACTGCCCATCTGGAGGGCCTTCTGTTCGACTACCACCGCTACGACGTGAGCAAGGTTGGCCGGTATAAGTTCAACAAGAAGATGGACATCTGGAGCCGGCTGTCCGGCCAGGAAGCCGTAGAGCCCATTGCCGATCCCATGACCGGTGAAATTCTGGTCATGCCCGGCGAGTTCATCTCCCGTGCCCAGGCTCATGAGCTGAGCCGGAAGGGCGTCAACGAGGCGGTCATCAAGATCGGCGAATACAACGTCAAGGTCTTCTCCAACAACATGGTGGAGATGGCGGGCTTCGTGGACTTTGATCCCAAGCAGTACGGCATCACCGAGAAGGTTTACTTCCCTGTGCTGAAGGAAATGCTGGAAACCGTTCCTGCCGACGGCTGGAAGGACGCCATTGCCGAGCGTTACACCGACCTGATTCCCAACCACATCATTGTGGATGATATCATGGCCTCCATCAACTACCTGAACTGCGTGGCTATGGGCGTGGGCACTCCCGACGACATTGACCACCTGGGCAACCGCCGTCTGCGCTGCGTAGGCGAGCTGCTTCAGAACCAGTTCCGCATTGGCTTTAGCCGTCTGGATCGGGTGATCCGGGAGCGGATGACCGTCCAGGATCTGGACACCGTGACCCCTCAGAGCCTGATCAACATCCGGCCTGTTACCGCAGTCATCAAGGAGTTCTTCGGCTCCTCCCCTCTGAGCCAGTTCATGGATCAGAATAACCCCCTGTCCGAGCTGACCCACAAGCGCCGTCTGTCCGCTCTGGGCCCCGGCGGTCTGAGCCGTGACCGGGCTTCCTTCGACGTCCGGGATATTCACTACACCCACTATGGCCGGATGTGCCCCATTGAGACCCCTGAAGGCCCCAACATCGGCCTGATTAACTACTTGGCCACCTTTGCCAAGATCAACGAGTACGGCTTCGTGGAGGCTCCCTACCGGAAGGTGGACAAGGCCACCGGCTTCGTCACCAAGAACGTGGAGTATATGACCGCCGATGTGGAGGACGACTACTACATCGGCCAGGCCAATGAGCCTCTGGACGAGAACGGCTGCCTTGCCAACGCCCGTATCACCTGCCGTCACCGCAACGAGATCATCGAGGTTGACCGGGGCATGATCGACTATATCGACGTGTCTCCCAGAATGATGATCTCCATCGCTACCTCTTTCATTCCCTTCCTGCAGAACGACGACGCCAACCGTGCTCTGATGGGCGCGAACATGCAGCGTCAGGCCGTGCCTCTGCTGACCACCGAGCCGCCCATCGTTGCCACCGGCATCGAGCACAAGGCTGCCGTGGACTCCGAGGTCTGCGTGAAGGCCAAGGGGCCCGGCGTAGTCACCGCCGTGTCCGCTTCCTCCATTACCGTCAAGTATGACAGCGGCGAGACCTGCACCCACGCCCTGATTAAGTTCTCCCGCTCCAACGCCGGTACCTGCATCAACCAGCGGCCCATCGTGGTGGTGGGAGAGCGGGTGGATACCGAGCAGATCATTGCTGACGGCCCCTCCTGCTCCGGCGGCGAGGTCGCCCTGGGCAAGAACGTGCTCATCGGCTTCGTCACCTGGGAAGGCTACAACTACGAGGACGCCATTCTGCTCAACGAACGTCTGGTTCGGGAGGACGTGTTCACCTCCATCCACATCGAGGAGTACGAGACCGAGGCCCGGGATACCAAGCTGGGCCCGGAGGAAATCACTCGGGATATCCCCAACGTAGGCGAGGACACTCTGAAGGATCTGGACGAGAACGGCATTATCCGCGTCGGCGCGGAAGTCCACGCCGGTGATTACCTGGTTGGCAAGGTCACCCCCAAGGGCGAGACCGAGCTGACCCCCGAGGAGCGCCTGCTGCGGGCCATCTTCGGCGAGAAGGCAAGAGAAGTCCGGGATACCTCCCTGAAGGTGCCCCACGGTACCTCCGGCATCGTGGTGGACGTGAAGGTCTTCACCAAGGAGAACTCCGATGAGCTGGCGCCTGGCGTCACCAAGTCCGTCCGTGTGTATCTTGCCCAGAAGCGGAAGATCGGCGTAGGCGATAAGATGGCCGGCCGTCACGGCAACAAGGGCGTCGTTTCCCGGGTTCTGCCCGAAGAGGATATGCCTTTCCTGCCCGACGGCACCCCCCTGGACATCGTGCTGAACCCCCTGGGCGTGCCTTCCCGTATGAACATCGGTCAGGTGCTGGAAGTCCATCTGGGCTACGCTGCCAAGGCTCTGGGCTGGCATGTTGCCACCCCCGTCTTCGACGGCGCCAACGAGAAGGACATCCGGGAGACCCTGAAGCTGGCTGGCCTCCGGGAGGACGGCAAGACCATCCTGTATGACGGCCGTACCGGCGAGCCCTTCGATAACCTGGTCACGGTCGGCTATCCCTACTATCTGAAGCTCCATCACCTGGTTGACGATAAGATCCACGCCCGATCCACCGGCCCCTATGCCCTGGTCACTCAGCAGCCTCTGGGCGGCAAGGCTCAGTTCGGCGGCCAGCGTTTCGGCGAAATGGAAGTCTGGGCACTGGAAGCTTACGGTGCCGCTTACACCCTGCAGGAGATCCTGACCGTCAAGTCCGATGATGTGACCGGCCGTGTCAAGACCTACGAGGCCATCGTCAAGGGCGCCAACATTCCCAAGCCCGGTGTGCCCGAATCCTTCAAGGTTCTGATCAAGGAGCTCCAGGCTCTGTGCCTGGATATCCGGGTTCTGGACGAGAACGGCGACGAGATCGAGCTGAAGGACGAGGACGATGACGACGAGATCGTCTACACCGCCGACTCCGGAAACGACACGGTGGTTGGCTCTACCGATGAGGTGCTGGACGCTGGCTTCGTCATCGACGAGGACAGCCCTGAGGATATTATGGATGTATTCGGCGATATGGATGCCGACAACGAAGAATAAGGAGGCTACACATGGCAGATGCCACCTTTGATGCCATTAAAATTGGTATTGCGTCCCCGGAGATGATCCGGCAGTGGTCTTACGGCGAGGTCAAGAAGCCGGAAACCATCAACTACCGTACCCTGAAGCCCGAGCGGGACGGACTGTACTGCGAGCGGATTTTCGGACCCACCAAGGACTGGGAATGCCACTGCGGCAAGTACAAGAAAATCAAGTACAAGGGCAAGATCTGCGACCGCTGCGGCGTCGAGGTCACCAAATCCAAGGTGCGCCGGGAGCGCATGGGTCACATTGAGCTGGCCGCTCCCTGCAGCCATATCTGGTATTTCAAGGGCATTCCCTCCCGGATGGGTCTGGTGCTGGACATCAGCCCCAAGATTCTGGAGAAGGTGCTGTACTTCGCGGCCTATATTGTCACCGATCCCGGTGACGCACCCCTGGCCCGGAATCAGGTGCTCACCGAGAAGGAATACCGGGACATGCGGGAAAAGTACGAGGACGACTTCAAGGCCGGTATGGGTGCCGAGGCCGTCAAGGAACTGCTGGAGCAGATCGACCTGGATCAGCTGTCCGAGCAGCTGAGAAACGAGCTGAAGACCGCCTCCTCCCAGAAGAAGCTGCGCATTGTCAAGCGCCTGGAGGTAGTGGAGGCCTTCCGGGAGTCCGGCAACAAGCCCAGCTGGATGATCATGGACGTGCTGCCCGTGATTCCTCCCGATATCCGTCCTATGATTCAGCTGGACGGCGGCCGGTTCGCAACCTCCGACCTGAACGATCTGTATCGCCGGGTCATCAATCGGAATAACCGCCTGAAGCGGCTGGTTCAGCTCCACGCCCCCGACATCATCATCCGCAACGAAAAGCGGATGCTCCAGGAGGCTGTGGACGCTCTGATCGACAACGGCCGCCGGGGTCGTGCCGTCACCGGCGCCAACAACCGGGCACTGAAGTCCCTGTCCGACATGCTCAAGGGCAAGCAGGGTCGGTTCCGTCAGAATCTGCTGGGCAAGCGTGTTGACTACTCCGGCCGTTCCGTTATCGTGGTCGGCCCTGAGCTGAAGCTCTACCAGTGCGGCGTGCCTAAGGAAATGGCCATTGAGCTGTTCCGGCCCTTCGTTATGAAGAAGCTGGTTTCCGACGGCCTGGCCAACAACATCAAGTCCGCCAAGAAGATGATCGACAAGGGCAAGACCGAGGTCTGGGACGCCCTGGACGACATCATCAAGGATCGCCCCGTTATGCTGAACCGGGCGCCTACTCTGCACCGTCTGGGCATTCAGGCCTTCGAGCCGGTGCTGGTGGAGGGCCGGGCTCTGAAGCTGCACCCCCTGTGCTGCACCGCCTTCAACGCGGACTTCGACGGCGACCAGATGGCCATTCACGTTCCTCTGTCTCCGGAGGCTCAGGCGGAAGCCAGAATGCTGATGCTCTCCGCCAACAACCTGCTCCGTCCTCAGGACGGCAAGCCTGTCACCGTGCCGACCCAGGATATGATTCTGGGTGCCTACTATCTGACCTATACCCGTCTGGGCAAGGCGGAAAAGGGCTCCGAAACCGTGTTCGTCACCGACGCGGGGGAGACCGGCCTGACTGCCGGCGTGGTAGTGGATGCCGATGACTTCGTGGCTGCCAACAAGCAGGCCAAGAAGGAAGGGAAAAAGGAAGCCAAGTTCCGCCCCATCCACGCCTATTCCTCCACCGAGGAGGCCATCGCCGCCTATGCCGACGGTGCCATCGGTTTGCACGCTCCGATCCTGGTGCGCTACGGCAAGGAAGTGGACGGGGAAATGCGTTATCAGATGATCAACGCTACCGTGGGCCGCCTGATTTACAACGAGCCGATTCCTCAGGATCTGGGCTTCGTAGACCGCAGCGATCCTGCCCATGCCTTCGACCTGGAAATTGACTTCCTGGTCGGCAAGAAGCAGCTGGGCAAGATCATCGACAAGTGCATCCGGGTTCACGGCTTCACCATCGCCACCGAAATGCTGGATCGGATCAAGGCTTTGGGCTACAAGTACTCCACCAAGGGCGCTATCTCCGTGTCCATCGCGGATATGGTGGTTCCCGCCATCAAGTACGAACTGGTCAAGGCCGCTGAGCACAAGGTGGTGGAAATTGAAAACTACTTCCGCCAGGGCTATATCACCAATGACGAGCGTTACCGTCTGGTGGTTCAGCAGTGGGAGCAGACCACCAAGGAAGTTACCGATGCCCTTCAGGGCAACCTGGATGAGTTCAACCCCATCTACATGATGGCCGACTCCGGCGCCCGTGGCTCCATGGCTCAGATTCGTCAGCTGGCAGGTATGCGTGGCCTGATGGCAGATACCGCCGGCCGTACCATCGAGATTCCCGTTAAGGCAAACTTCCGTGAGGGCCTGTCCGTTCTGGAGTACTTCATCTCCTCCAGAGGCGCCCGTAAGGGCATGACCGATACCGCCCTTCGTACCGCCGACTCCGGTTACCTGACCCGCCGAATGGTGGATGTGTCCCAGGAGGTCATCATCCGCCAGCACGACTGCGGCACGGAGAACGGTATTTGGGTGGGTGCGGTCTACGACAAGAACGGCGACATCATCGATACCTTCGGCAGCCGGATCCGGGGTCGTTATCCCGTCCACGATGTGGTGGATCCTGCTACAGGCAAGCTGCTGCACTCCAAGGATGTGATGATGATGCCTGAGGATGCGGCTAAATTCGAGGCCCACGGCATCAACAAAATCTATATCCGCACCATTCTGGCCTGCCGGGCCCGGGTGGGCGTGTGCGCAAAGTGCTACGGCATGAACCTGGCCACCTCCAAGGAGGTTGACCTGGGCGAGGCTGTCGGCATCATTGCCGCCCAGTCCATCGGTGAGCCCGGTACGCAGCTGACCATGCGTACCTTCCACTCCGGCGGCGTTGCCGGTGACGATATCACCCAGGGTCTTCCCCGAGTGGAAGAGCTGTTCGAGGCCCGTCGGCCCAAGAAGATGGCCCAGATTTCTGAAATTACCGGTGTGGTGTCCATCGACGATACCCACCGCACCGCTCTGCGTAACATTACCGTTACCGCGGACGACGGCGAGGTGAAGGTCTATCAGGTGCCCTACTCCGTGGGCCTGAAGGTTGCCCATGGCAAGGTCGTGGAGAAGGGTCAGCCCATCACCGATGGTGCGCTCTATCCCCAGGACGTGCTGCGGATTTCCGGCGTGGAGGCCGTTCAGGATTATCTGGTTCAGTCTGTTCAGGCGGTGTACCGTCAGCAGGGCGTTGAAATCAACGATAAGCACATTGAGGTTATCATCCGTCAGATGATGCGTAAGGTGCGCGTTGAGGATCCCGGCGACACCGAGCTGCTGTCCGGCAGCGCGGTGGATACCTTCGAGTTCGAGGATGCCAACGCCGCCATTCAGGCCCGGATCGATGCCGGTGAAACCGAGCTGCGCAAGGCCGAGGCCAGTGCCATGCTGTTGGGCATCACCAAGGCCGCTCTGGCCACCGATTCCTTCCTGTCCGCCGCCTCCTTCCAGGAGACCACCAAGGTTCTGACCGATGCCGCCATCAAGGGCAAGGTTGACCACCTGGTTGGTCTGAAGGAGAACGTGCTGATCGGTAAGTTGATTCCCGCGGGCTCCGGCCTGATGGCTTACCGGGATTATCAGCCCGGCATCACTCCCGAGGCTCGGATGCCTGAGGAGATGGAAGAAGCCGCCATCGAAGGCAAGCAGGTGTAAGTTCCCGACTTCCCCTCCGTGCGTATCGCGCGGAGGGGATTTCCTATCATTTCCAGGAGAATTCATGACTTTTTACGAAAAAATGCGTCTTGTCTGTCTGGCAATTCCGGAAGGCACGGTGGCTACCTACGGCCAGATTGCCATGCTCTGCGGCAAGCCCGGAAATTCCCGGCAGGTGGGCTATGGCCTCCGGGAGGGGCTGGCCGGGGAGGGGGTTCCCGCTTTCCGGGTGGTAAATGGCAAGGGAGAGCTCAGCGGTGCCAGGTATTTTCCCAGCTCGGATTTACAGCAATCCCTTCTGGCGGACGAGGGCGTTCCCTCCCGATGGAACGGCCGATGCTGGCAGGTTGATCTGAAAACTTATGGCTGGAAGACGACCCAGAAGGATATTTCCCGCTTTGCGAAGGCCTTTGCCTCCGGGGAAGATTAGGGTCTATCTGAAAACCGTCAACACGCCCAAACAGCGGGTCTTTTCCACCTGCTGGGCACCATTTTTTCTTGCAATACGCAGAGTATTCCTGCAAAAAATGGCTTCATCAGGCGGAAAATCCCTCACCGTTGGTCATATTTCCGGTTTTCAGATAGACCCTAAGACAGACCCCGACAGGAAAGACATCCTGCCGGGTCTGCCATCTGCTTGCGAACAAGTGCGCACAAACTGCGGACAAGGAGAAAACGGCAAGGGAGAAGGGCAGAATCACAAAAAATTATGGAATAATTTTGTTGACTTTTTTCGGAAAATGCGTATAATATAGTCTCGTATGGATAGGAAGCAAAAAGGTAAAATACCGGAATGCGGCGATTTGCCCGACATTTCCCGGGATTCCCTGGCCGTCGGTGCCAAGCAGCTGAAGAAAGCTGTCCGTGCCGGAAAGGCCGCCCGGGTATATCTGGCGGAAAACGCCGACCCCGCGCTCACTCAGCCCCTGGCGGAGCTGTGCGGGGAATATCAGATCCAGATTACCTGGGTAGCCGACATGGCGGACCTGGGGCGCGCCTGCGGCATCGAGGTGGGCGCGGCGGCTGCGGCCGTTCTCAAGATTCTACCGGAAAATTCCGTAGAATAAATACCCGTCGAAACGACGAGAACCAAAGAAAGGAGAAAACAAATGCCTACTTTTAATCAGCTGGTTCGTTCCGGCCGTCAGCAGGTCAGCTACAAGTCCACCGCTCCCGCTCTGCAGAGAGGTCTGAACACTCTGGAGAACAAGGCTACCAACCTGCCTTCCCCTCAGAAGCGCGGCGTGTGCACTGCTGTGCGTACCACCACCCCCAAGAAGCCTAACTCCGCCCTGCGGAAGATTGCCCGTGTGCGTCTGACCAATGGTATGGAAGTTTCCGCTTACATTCCCGGTGTTGGCCACAACCTGCAGGAGCACTCTGTGGTTCTGATCCGCGGCGGTCGTGTTAAGGACCTTCCCGGTGTGCGTTACCACATCATCCGCGGCACTCTGGATACCCAGGGCGTGCAGAACCGGATGCAGTCCCGTTCCAAGTACGGTGCCAAGCGTCCCAAGGCCGGCAAGAAGAAGTAATTTTTCTGCTGCCAAACTTTAACTGACTCCATGCCCTTTCGCAAGGCATCGCCTTGCCAAGAAGGTTTTATATAGATGAAACCTCTGGCCAGGCACAACGAAAGTAACACTTTCGAGTACCGATGAAATCATTATAATATGAAGGAGGGAAGCAAAGTGCCCAGAAGAGGTAATGTTCCCAAGAGAGAGGTCCTTCCGGATCCTAATTACAATTCCGTTCTGGTTACCAAGCTCGTAAACAGCATCATGCTGGACGGCAAGAAGGGTGTTGCCCAGAAGGTCGTTTATGGTGCGTTTGAAATTGTCGAGAACAAGACCGGCAAGAACGGTCTGGAAGTCTTCCAGCAGGCCATGGAAAACATCATGCCCGCTGTGGAGCTGAAGGCCCGCCGGGTGGGCGGCGCCACCTACCAGGTGCCCATCGAAGTCCGCCCCGACCGTCGTCAGACCCTGGGTCTGCGGTGGATCACCCTGTACAGCCGGAGCCGCAGCGAGAACACCATGAAGGAGCGGCTGGCCGCTGAGATCATGGACGCTGCCAACAACACCGGTGCGTCTGTGAAGAAGCGCGAGGACGTCCACAAGATGGCCGAAGCCAACAAGGCCTTCGCCCATTTCCGCTGGTAATCAAGGAGAGAATCAATGCCTAGACAGTATTCCCTGGAAAATACCAGAAACTTCGGCATCATGGCTCACATCGATGCCGGCAAAACCACTACTACCGAGCGTATTCTGTTCTACACCGGTAAGAACTACAAGATCGGTGAGACCCATGACGGTTCCGCTACCATGGACTGGATGGCTCAGGAGCAGGAGCGTGGTATTACCATCACCTCCGCTGCTACCACCTGCTTCTGGAAGGGCTGCCGTCTGAACATCATCGACACCCCGGGTCACGTCGACTTCACCGTTGAGGTGGAGCGTTCCCTGCGTGTTCTGGACGGTGCTGTCACCGTTCTGTGCGCCAAGGGCGGCGTGGAGCCCCAGACCGAGACCGTCTGGCGTCAGGCCGACGAGTACAAGGTTCCCCGGATGATTTACGTCAACAAGATGGACATCATGGGCGCCGATTTCTACCGGGTCTTGACCATGATCGACGAGCGTCTGAAGTGCAACGCTGTGCCCATTCAGCTGCCCATCGGCTCCGAGGCCTTCTTCAAGGGCAACATCGACTTGCTGACCATGAAGGCAAACGTCTTCTATGATGAGCTGGGTAAGGATGTGCGTACCGAGGAGATCCCCGAGGATATGGTGGCTCTGGCCAACGAGTACCACGAGAAGCTGCTGGACGCCGTCACCGCTCTGGACGACGACCTGGCCATGAAGTATCTGGAGGGCGAGGAGATCACCGTCGAGGAGATCAAGACCGTCATCCGCCGGGCTACCATCGCCAACGAGATGGTTCCCGTTGTCTGCGGTACTTCCTACAAGAACAAGGGCGTTCAGGAGCTGCTGGACGCGGTTGTGGACTATATGCCCAGTCCCCTGGACAAGAAGGGCATCAAGGGCGTGAACCCCGAGACCGAGGAAGAGGACTTCCGTCCCGCTTCCGACGAGGCTCCCTTCTCCGCTCTGGCCTTCAAGATCGCCACCGACCCCTATGTCGGCAAGCTGTGCTACTTCCGTGTGTACTCCGGTACCCTGGAGAAGGGCACTTCCGTGCTCAACTGCACCAAGGGTGTCAAGGAGCGCATGGGCCGTATCCTGCAGATGCACGCCAATCACCGGGAAGACATCGATATGGTTTACGCCGGTGATATCGCCGCCGTTGTGGGTGTGAAGAACACCACCACTGGTGATACCTTCTGCGACGAGGATCATCCCATCATTCTGGAGTCCATGGTCTTCCCCGAGCCCGTTATCGAGGTTGCCATCGAGCCCAAGACCAAGGCTGGTCAGGAGAAGATGGGCATTGCCCTGAGCAAGCTGGCGGAAGAGGATCCCACCTTCCGGACCTACACCAACAAGGAAACCGGGCAGACCATCATCGCCGGCATGGGCGAGCTGCACCTGGAGATCATTGTTGACCGTCTGCTCCGTGAGTTCAAGGTGGAAGCCAACGTTGGCGCGCCCCAGGTTTCCTACAAGGAGACCATCCGCAAGGCGGTGGATCAGGAAACCAAGTACGCCCGTCAGTCCGGCGGTAAGGGCCAGTATGGTCACGTTAAGATCCATGTGGAGCCCAACGAGCCCGGCAAGGGCTACGAGTTCATCAACGCCGTGGTGGGCGGCGCCATCCCCAAGGAGTATATCCCTGCGGTTGACGCCGGTATCCAGGGCGCCATGGAGGCCGGTGTTCTGGCCGGCTACCCCGTTGTGGACGTGAAGGTCACCCTGTTCGACGGCTCCTACCACGAAGTGGACTCCTCCGAAATGGCGTTCAAGATCGCCGGTTCCATGGCCTTCAAGGAGGCCTGCCGGAAGGCCGATCCCACCATTCTGGAGCCCATCATGAAGGTTTCCGTTACCGTGCCCGATGAGTATATGGGCACCGTTATCGGCGACATCACCGCCCGCCGGGGCAACATTCTGGGCCAGATCACCCGTACCGGTGCTGTCCAGATTGATGCCAACGTGCCTCTGGCTGAGATGTTCGGCTATGCCACAGACCTGCGTTCCAAGACCCAGGGCCGCGGCAACTACACCATGGAGCCCAGCCACAACGCCGAGCTGCCCAAGTCCAAGACCGAAGAGATCATCAAGGCTCGGGGCAGAGACTGATGTAATCCCTCGGCGGGAAGAATCCTTCCCGCCGGAATTACAGATTTTTTCCGGGAAATTTCAAAAATTTCTCTTGTGTTTCCGCGGCAATTGTAGTATGATGTACTCAATGTGCGGGATGGCACAAACCTAAGTTGTTAATTAAACTTTACAATCATTAACTAGGAGGAATATTTCAAATGGCAAAGCAGAAGTTTGAGAGAAATAAGCCCCACGTTAACATTGGCACCATCGGCCACGTTGACCACGGCAAGACCACTCTGACCGCCGCTATCACCAAGTATCTGGCTCTGAAGGGCCAGGCTGCCTTCGAGGACTACGCTTCCATCGATAAGGCTCCCGAAGAGAAGGCTCGTGGTATCACGATCAACACCGCTCACGTTGAGTACGAGACCGATCATCGGCACTATGCTCACGTTGACTGCCCGGGTCACGCTGACTATATCAAGAACATGATCACCGGTGCTGCTCAGATGGACGGCGCTATCCTGGTTATCGCTGCTACCGACGGCCCCATGGCTCAGACCCGTGAGCACCTGCTGCTGGCCCGTCAGGTCGGCGTGCGCTATATCGTTGTGTTCCTGAACAAGTGCGATCAGGTTGACGACGAGGAGCTGCTGGAGCTGGTCGAGATGGAAGTCCGCGAGACCCTGAACGAGTACGGCTTCCCCGGCGACGACACCCCCATCATCAAGGGTTCCGCTCTGAATGCTCTGGTTTCCGAATCCAAGGATCCCGAGGCTCCCGAGTATGCCTGCATCAAGGAGCTGATGGACGCTGTCGACTCCTATATCCCCACTCCCGAGCGTAACGACAACCTGCCCTTCCTGATGCCCGTTGAGGACGTCTTCACCATCTCCGGCCGTGGCACCGTTGCTACCGGTCGTGTGGAGCGTGGCGTTGTCAAGAAGAACGAGCCTGTTGAGATCGTTGGTCTGAAGGAAGAGAAGACCCCCACTGTTGTTACCGACATCGAGATGTTCCACAAGCTGCTGGACTACGCAGAAGCCGGCGACAACATCGGCGCTCTGCTGCGTGGTGTTGACAAGAAGAACGTGGAGCGTGGTCAGGTTCTCTGCAAGCCCGGCTCCATCCATCCTCACACCAAGTTCTCCGGCCAGGTTTACGTCCTGTCCAAGGAAGAAGGCGGCCGTCATACTCCCTTCTTCAACAATTATCGTCCTCAGTTCTACTTCCGTACCACCGACGTGACCGGCATCATCTCCCTGCCCGAAGGCGTTGAGATGTGCATGCCCGGCGATAACGTCGTGATGAACGTTGAGCTGATCACCCCCATCGCTATCGAGAAGGGCCTGCGCTTCGCTATCCGCGAGGGCGGCCGTACCGTCGGTTCCGGTGTTGTCACCGAGGTTGCTGAATAATTTTCAGTCGCTTTCTGACACAAAACTGCGCCCCAGGCTTTTGCCTGGGGCGTTTTTTGCGCCTTGAATTCAGTAGCGAGCGATACGGTATAATGTGTGGCAATCCGTACCCAAAGCCTTCCCCTGGGGGAAGGTGGCTCGCGCGTCCCCCGCAAGCGCGAGACGGATGAGGGCTACTTGCCTCGCCCTATGGGAGAGGTGTTCGGTCGGGGCGGAGAGGGCGATATTTACCCTCTCAGTCACTTCGCGACAGCTCCCCGAGAGTGGGAGCCAAGGGAGAACGGATTGTGACCAGGGGGAATCCCTGGAAGGGGCCACGCCTGTGTGCGTGCAGGCTCGCAATGTGATGCGTTTATTTCGGTGCAGAAAAAGCGGGCGGCCAATGGCCGCCCCCTATTTCCTCTATTGTAGATGCCACGGTATTTTGAACATGGCATGTGAATAGTGAACAGTAAAGAGTGAATAACGTAAAAAGCACCCCATTGGTACGATGGAGTGCTTTTTGGCAACGCAGGTCTATAAGCCGGGTTCTGTCTTGACAGCCATCTATCTAGCCCCGCGGTTGCCCGCGGGATCAAGCCGCCTCCTCGGGACGGTCGGGCGAACCTATGTCCCTCCACGGCGTTGCTCCGGGATAGAGTTTACAGCACCCACATGTCTCCATGGGGCGGGTGCGCTCTTACCGCACCTTTTCACTATGACCGGCAAGCCGGCTACATCTCTCTGTTGCACTTGTCCTGAGGTTACCCTCGGCGGGCGTTACCCGTTATCCCTGCCCTGTGGAGCCCGGACTTTCCTCATCCGCAGCCTTTCGGCTTGCGTCCGCGGCTGTCCGACCTGGTCGCGGGGATATTGTAACCCATGAAGGCCGAATTGTCAAATACCCTTGAAAAATCTTTTGGAAGTCGCTATACTGTAGATAATCTATGATTAAGCGAGGAATGGCAAATGTCAGATCGGTTTACGCAGTATTTTCACTCTCTGAAGGACAAAAAAATCGCGGTTTTGGGTCTTGGGGTCAGCAATCGGCCGCTGGTGCGGCTGCTGCTGGATTTCGGCTGCCAGGTCACAGGCTGTGACAAAACCCCCCGGGAAAAGCTGGACGGGGAGGTGCTGGAGCTGGAAAAGGCGGGCTGCACTCTGCATGTCGGGGAAAACTATCTGGACGGTGTGGAGGCGGACGTGGTTTTCCGCACCCCGGGAATGCACCCGGCGAACCCGGCAATCCAGGCCTTGGTGAGCAGGGGTGCTCAGGTCACCAGCGAAATGGAGGTTTTCTTCGAGGTCTGCCCCTGTACCATCCTGGCGGTGACCGGCTCCGACGGAAAAACCACCACCACCACCCTGGTCTCCGAAATGCTGAAAGCCGAGGGGAAAACCGTATGGCTGGGAGGCAATATCGGAACGCCTTTGCTGCCTCTGGTGCGGCAGATGCAGCCCTCGGATTTTGCGGTGGTGGAGCTTAGCTCCTTCCAGCTCATGGACATGAAGCGCAGCCCGGCCCGGGCGGTGATTACCAATCTGGCACCCAATCATCTGGACATTCACAAGGACATGGCGGAATATGTCCAGGCGAAAACCAACATTTTCCGCTACCAGGATGAAAGCGGCATCCTGATTCTCAACGCCGACAACCCTATCACCGCCGCCTTCCGGGGTAACGGCAAGACGCTCTTCTTCTCCCGGCAGAAGGAGGCGGACGTGTGCCTGGCAGACGGGGTGATTTGCCGCCATGGGGAAAAAGTGCTGAAAACTTCGGAGATTCTGATTCCCGGGGTACATAATGTGGAAAACTATATGGCAGCCATCGCCATGGTGGACGGTCTGGTAAGTGACGAAACCATCCGGCAGGTGGCGAGAACTTTTGGCGGTGTGGAGCATCGGATCGAGCTGGTGCGCGTTAAGGATGGGGTGCGGTTCTACAACGACTCCATCGCTTCCAGTCCCAGCCGCACCATTGCGGGTCTGCGCAGCTTCCCGGAGAAGGTGATTCTCATTGCCGGGGGCTACGACAAGCACATTCCCTATGACGTGCTGGGGCCGGAGATCTGCGCCCATGTGAAGAAGCTGTTCCTGGGCGGCGCCACCGGGGAAAAAATCCGGCAAGCGGTGATTTCCTGCCCGGAGTACAACCCCAAAGCCCCGGAAATCACGGACTGCGGCAGCTTTGAGCCGGCGGTTCGGGCGGCGGCAGCGGCGGCAAAACCCGGAGACGTGGTACTCATGAGCCCCGCCAGCGCGGCCTTCGACCAGTTCAAGAACTTTATGGTTCGGGGCGATTTCTACAAGAAACTGGTGAAGGAGCTGTAACTATGGACGTGACGAAAGTGACCCGCCCGGCCCGGAAGCTTCTGCCCCTGAAAACCTGCGGCGCGGTGATTGTGGCCGCGGGCAGCGCCACCCGGATGGGGGGCATCGACAAGGTGATGGCGCCTCTGGGTGGCGAGCCCATGATCGTCCGCACCGTCCGGGCTTTCCAGAACTGTGACGCCATTGCTTCCATCGTCATTGTTACCCGGGAGGACTTGATTCGGCCCATTTCCGGCCTGTGCCGGGATATGAGCAAGGTCACCGCCGTGGTCTGCGGCGGCAGCAGCCGACAGGAATCGGTGCATCTGGGGCTGAATGCTCTGCCCAAAGGCACCAAGCTGGCCGCCGTTCACGACGGGGCCCGGCCTCTGGTTTCCTGGCAGGTCATCGACCGGGCTGTCCGGGCGGCCAATACCTACGGTGGGGCGGCCCCGGCCATCCCCGTCAAGGACACCATCAAGGTGGTGAAGGGCGGCCTGGTGGAATCCACCCCCGATCGGGCCAGCTTACAGGCGGTGCAGACCCCCCAGGTTTTCGACTTTGACCTGCTCCGGGGTGCCCTGAAAAAGGCGGAGGAAGACAAGGCTCAGGTCACTGACGACTGCTCCGCCGTAGAGCGGCTGGGCATGAAAATCAAAATTGTGGAGGGGGACGAGCGGAATCTGAAGGTCACCACCCCCCTGGACTTGAAAATCGCGGAGCTGCTATTGGAGGAAATAAAATGAGAATCGGACACGGATATGACGTACACCGGCTGGTGGAGGGGCGCGACCTGATCCTGGGCGGGGTAAAAATCCCCTATGAGAAGGGCCTGCTGGGACATTCCGACGCGGATGTGCTGCTCCATGCGGTGTCCGATGCCCTGCTGGGGGCGGCGGGCCTGGGGGACATCGGCCGCCATTTCCCGGATACCGACCCCCAATACAAGGGGGCGGATTCCCTGGAGCTTTTGCGGCAGGTGTACCGAAAGATTTCGGAGAAGGGCTACCGGGTGGGGAACATCGACGTGACCATGATCGCCCAGAAACCGAAATTGAAGGACTATATTCCGCAGATGCAGGCCAATATTGCCGCCGCTGTGGGGACGGCACCTGACCGGGTGAACGTAAAGGCCACCACCGAGGAAAAGCTGGGCTTTACCGGCACCGGCGAAGGCATGTCCTGCCACGCGGTGTGCTTATTGGAGGAAATCTGATACTATTTCCTGATTAAAATCTTAATTTTAATCAGGAAGGCATCGCCTGAAGGCGCTGCCTGTTTTGTGATTTATAAGGAAAGAAATCACAAAACAAGTCTCATATGAACTCCATGCCCTTCAGGCAATTAAAATCTTTTTTAAAGATTTTAATTGGAGTTCAGTATGAGAAAAGGCGCGGGGGAGACCCTGCGCCTTTTTGTCGAAACACCAAAATCGCCTCCGGGTCATACACTGGCTCAGGGAGGGAATGGGTATGCGAGTATATTATCTTTCGTTCCGGTCTGTGACCTTTGGGCAGCAGGCGGAACGGCTGCTGCGAAGCGCCGGGGTTTCCTGTAGTCTCCGGCGGTCGCCCCGGTGGATGGAGGAACAGGGCTGCGGGTATGCTCTGCGTCTGCGGACGGAGGAGATCGACCCGGTGACCCAGCTTCTGCGGGATCATCAGATCCCCATGCGCCGGGTGTACGTCCAGAGCGGTGACGGGAAAATGGTGGAAGTATGATCTATCTGGATTATGGAGCCACCTCCTTTCACAAGCCAGCCGCCGTCTATCGGGCAGTGGAGCGAGCCATGCGCACCTGCGCCAATCCCGGCCGGGGCGGCTACGATGGGGCCATGAAAGCGGCGGAAACGGTGTACGACTGCCGGGAGGCGGCAGGGAGGCTCTTTTCCTGCAAGCCGGAGCAGGTGGTGCTCACCACCTCCTGCACCCACGGGCTGAACCTGGCTATCCGGTCGATCGTCAAGCCCGGGGCAGCGGTGGTTACGACGGGCTTTGAGCACAACGCGGTGATGCGCCCCCTGTACGCTCTGAATGCCCGGATACGCATTTCCGGTCGGCGGCTGTTCGACTGGGACGATACCCTGGCCCAGTTCGAAAATGCCTTGCAGGGGGCGGACGCGGCGGTATTTACCCATGTGTCCAATGTGTTCGGCTATATCCTGCCGGTGGGGGAGATGGCGGCCATGTGCCGGAGCAGGGGAATCCCCTTTGTTCTGGATGCGGCGCAGTCCGCCGGAACGCTGCCCGTGAATTTCCGGGAGCTGGGGGCGGATTTCGTGGCAATGCCCGGTCACAAGGGCCTGCTGGGTCCCCAGGGAACGGGACTGCTGCTGTGTGCCCGGCCGGGAACGCCCTTGCTCTACGGCGGCACCGGAAGCCAGTCACTATCCCGGGAAATGCCGGAGGAGCTGCCGGAACGGCTGGAGGCGGGAACCCTGAATGTGCCGGGCTATGCGGGACTGACCCAGGGCCTTCGCTACCTGAACCGGGTGGGAACCGAAGGAGGCTTCCGGCGGGAGCAGGGTCTTGCCGAGCACTGTGCCCACGGCTTGATTCGCCAGGGCTTCCGGGTCTTTGCCGGGCCTCACCAGGGAGCCACGGTGTCCTTTGTGCCGATCGTGGACTGCGAGACGGGGGCGGAGCTTTTGGCCAGGCAGGGCTTTGCTGTGCGGGCCGGGCTTCACTGCGCGCCGCTGGCCCACGAAAGTGCGGGAACCCTTTCTACCGGCACAATCCGGGTGAGCCTGGGGTATGATACCACCCCGGGGGAAATCGATGGTTTTCTCCGGGCAACAGCCAAAATCCGAGAAAATCGGTAATAAAATTTTTACAGAAATGTCTATTGCCATCGGCGAAACAATCCGCTATAATAGAACGGATAATAGGTAAGTGTACGGTGCGGAGTGTGTCCGCGGCGAATTTGCGCAAAAAGGGGCTTGATGGGAAGATGAATCTGATTTCGCAGATACTGGGGATGAAATGGTCAGACTACCTGGATATTCTGGTCGTGGCGTTCCTGGTCTATAAATTGCTTCCGCTTCTCCGGACGCCCCACATCATGCGCCTGGCCCGGACGGTGGTTGCGCTGGTGGTAATCTCCTGGATCACCGGCCTGCTGAAGCTGTACACGGTGAACTGGATCCTCAATCAGCTCCTGGCGATTGGACTGCTGGCCTTCGTGGTGCTGTTCCAGCCGGAGCTGCGGCGGATGCTGGATCACCTTGGAAATGTGAAGCTGTCGAAGCTTTTCGGCACTACCCGGCCGGTGCAGGAAATCCAGACGGTGATTTCCCAGACCGTGAAGGCCTGTGAAACCATGAGTCGGGAGAAGGTAGGGGCGCTGATCGTCTTTGCCCGGGAGCAGCGGCTGGACGACTATGGGAAAACCGGCACTACCATCGATGCTCATGTTTCCGACCAGCTGATCCGGAATATTTTCTTCAAGAATTCCCCGCTCCACGACGGTGCCATGATCATCCGGGACGACCGGATTGCGGCAGCGGGCTGCGTGCTGCCCCTGAGCAGCAATGAAAAGCTGCCCCCGGAGCTGGGTACCCGGCACCGGGCCGGCGTGGGCATGAGCGAGGCCACGGATGCCCTGGTCGTCATCGTCTCCGAGGAAAGCGGCGACATCTCCGTGGCCAAGGGCGGTATGCTCAAGCGGTCGCTGGAGGTGTCCACCCTGGACAAGCTCCTGCGCCAGGAGCTGTGCGACAACACCCAGCCGCCGACGGAGGACAATTTCCCTGCCCAGATGCTGAAGAAGCTCTCCGGCAAGGCAAAGGAGGAGAAGGGCTATGGGAAAAAATAAGCTGTATTCCATGGTGCTGTCCCTGGCGGTTGCCATGTGCCTGTGGCTGTATGTGTCCCAGAACGTGAGCATTGAGGAGGACAATACCTTTTCCAATATCCCGGTGGTAATGGAGGGCGAGTCCGTTCTGAACGAGCGGAACCTGATGGTCACGTCGCTGTCGAATTCCACCGTATCTTTGCACCTGACCGGTGTCAGAAGTGAGCTGAGCAAGCTGGATTCCAGCAAGCTGGCGGCCAAGGTGGATCTTTCCCAGATCACCGAGCCCGGGGAGCGGATCGCCCTGAGCTATACCATTTCCTATCCCAGCGACGTGTCCGCCTCTTCCTTTACGGTAGGCTCCAAGAATCCCAGCGCGATTTTCGCCAATGTGGACTATCGCCGGGTGGCGGAGGTGCCCGTGGTCATCAAGTGGACTGGCAACCGTTCCGAGGATTACATTTACGATACGGAAAACGCGGTGCTGGACAACAACACCGTTACCATCAGCGGCCCGGCGGCAGTGGTGGATACCATCGACCATGCCACCGTGGAGATCGATCTGACCGACCAGGTGGAATCCATCAGCCAGAATTACCGATACTCTCTGTGCGATGCCGACGACAACCCGGTGGATGCCAGCAAGATCATCACCAATGTGGAAGAGGTTCGGCTGAATATGCAGATCCAGAAGATCCGGGAGCTGAAGCTGGTGGCGGATGTGGTCTATGGCGGCGGCGCCAATGAGCGCAACACCACGGTTTCCATTTCTCCCGAAACCATCCGGGTCTCCGGCAGCGAGGCGGTGCTGGCAGAACTGGGGGACACCCTGACCATCTGCTCGGTGAACCTTTCGGACCTGGAAAAGAGCAGCAACGAGCTGAAATATGCCATTACCCTGCCGGAGGGTGTGAAAAACCAGACCGGTGTCAGCGAGGCCACGGTTTCCGTCCGGTTCACGGGGCTGAAAACCAAGGAGCTTACCATTGACTGGATTGAGGCCGTCAACGTGCCCGAGGGCATGAAGGCAGATATCATTAACGCCAACCTGACGGTGAAGGTTCGGGGGCCGGAGGGAGAGATTGCCGCCCTTGAGGAAAAGAATGTCCGGGCGGTGGTGGATTTCACCAACGCGGAAATCGGCACGGCCACCTACAAGGTGAGTCTGATTTTCGACGACGCCTTCCCCAATGTGGGCGCGGTGAAGAGCACCTCCGTGTCGGCGACGGTACAGGCGGTGAGCTGATGGAGCAGACGGTGCGTGTCCGGCGGCTTCTGGAAAACGGAAACGCCGAGGTTGTCCATGTCCGGGAGAGCGCCTGTTCCGGGGACTGTCACAAGTGCAGCGGCTGCGGCGCGGCCAAGGAGGCGGTGATCTTCACCGCCCGGAACCTCATCGGAGCCAGACCTGGGGAGCTGGTGCGGGTGGAGTCCTCCACCGCGCCGGTGCTGAAGGCGGCGGTGGTGCTGTATGTGCTGCCCCTGATCCTGTTCTTCCTGGGCTATTACCTGGGAACCCTGCCGGGAAGCTTCGGCGCCCTGGGGGGCTGCCTGGGCTTTGCGCTGGGGGTGGTCATCGTGATCGCCTATGACCGGCTGGTTGCCCGGAAGGCAAATCTGACCTATACCATTACGGCATATGCGGAAAGTGTGCCGAATTTGACCGGAAAAGAGGAAGATACCCATGGTTAAGAGCATGACCGGCTACGGCCGGGCAGTGGAAACCGTCAACGGCCGGGAGTACACCGTGGAGCTGCGCTCCGTTAATAACCGATACTTAGACTGCACCGTAAAGCTGCCCAGAACCCTGTCCTTCGCGGAGGATGCGGTGAAGCAGGCGGTGAAGGCCACCATTTTCCGGGGCAAGGTGGATGTGTTCATCTCCCTGCGCGCCGAGGGTGCCCAGGATGTGCAGGTGACCCTGAATGCTCCCGTGGTGGAGGGATATCTGGCCGCCATGCGCCAGATGGTGGATACCTACGGTGTCCGGGACGACATCAGCGTCAGCACCCTTTCTCAGCTGCCGGACGTGTTCACCGTGGAAAAGCCCGAGGTGGACGAGGAGGCTCTCCAGGCCGATCTGATGGATGTGGTAGACAAGGCTCTGACCCAGTACGACGCCATGCGCTCTGCCGAAGGCAAAGCCCTGGAAAACGACCTCCGTGGCCGGGGGCAGACCATTTTGGAACTGGTTACCCAGGTGGAGGCTGGAAGCGGCCAGACCGTCATCGATTACCGCACCCGGCTGGAAAACAAGCTGAAAGAAGTCCTGGCAAACACCGCCATCGACGAAAGCCGGATTCTCACCGAGGCGGCGATTTTCGCCGACAAGGTGGCGGTGGACGAGGAAACCGTCCGCCTGAGAAGCCACCTGGATCAGATGAATCATATGCTCACCGCCGGCGGCGCCATCGGCCGGAAGCTGGACTTCCTGCTTCAGGAAATGAACCGGGAAAGCAATACCATCGGCTCCAAGTGTTCCGATGTGCGGCTGGCCCGGATCGTGGTGGAGATCAAGGCGGAGCTGGAAAAAATCCGGGAGCAGACCCAGAATATTGAGTAAGCGGTGGTAGCATGAAGCTGATCAACATCGGATTCGGCAGCATGGTTGCGGCAAACCGGCTGCTTGCCATTGTGGCTCCGGATTCCGCCCCTATCAAGCGGGTGATTCAGGAGGCCAGAGATCGGGGAATGCTGATTGACGCCTCCTTCGGCCGGAAGACCAAGGCGGTGATTCTTATGGACACGGATCATGTGATTCTGTCCGCCATTCCCACGGAAACAATCTGCGCCCGGTGGTCAGGCCACGGGGAGCCGGAAAGAGAGGAAGCAGAATGAAGAAAGGGAAGCTCATCGTGATTTCCGGTGCCTCCGGAGTTGGAAAGGGCACGGTTTTGGGCATTATGATGGAGAAGCGGAAGGATTTGTCCTTTTCCGTGTCCGCCACCACCCGCCCGCCCAGACCCGGAGAGATTGACGGGGTGCACTACTACTTCATCACCCGGGAGAAATTCGAGGCCATGATTGCCGCCGGAGAATTTCTGGAATACGATGCCCACGCGGCCAATTACTACGGAACTCCCCGTGCCCAGGCGGAAGAAAAGCAGACCCACGGGCCGGTGCTGCTGGATATTGAGCCCAAGGGCGCGAAGCAGGTGAAGGAAAAGGCTCCGGACGCGGTTCTGATTTTCATCATGCCGCCTTCTGTTGCCGAGTTGGAACGCCGTCTGCGGGGTCGGGGAGACACCTCGGAGGAGCAGATTCAGATGCGCATGGAGCGGGCCACCTGGGAAATGGAGCAGCGGGTTTGGTATGACCATGTGGTGGTCAACGACGACCCGGAGCGGTGCGCCGAGGAAATTTTGAAAATTATCGCTGAATAAGCGTTAACTTTACCATTTTACTTTCGATTTTGGAGGAATTTGATTATGCTGTACCCCCCTGTTGCGGAATTGCTGGAGCATGTGGATAGCCGTTACCTGCTGGTGAATGTGGTGGCCCATCGGGCTCGCCAGATCGCTGCCGAGGCCGAGGCCTTCCAGGAGGAGCTGCCGGAGAAGCCGGTGACTCTGGCCATTGAAGAGGTTGCCGACGGCAAGCTGTCCGCGACCATTAAGGACGAGTATAAGTACTGATTCCAGTACGGATTGTGGAGGAATTGGGGCGATGATCGGAAAAATTGCTGTTTCCGCGGCGAATTTTGCCATTGACAAGCCCTATTCCTATTGGATTCCCCAGGATATGGCCCTTGCCCCCGGTCAGCGGGTGATGGTTCCCTTCGGTCGCGCCAACCGGCGCACGGAGGGAATTGTCCTGACTGTGGAGCCGGACAGTGAGGACAAGCTGAAGCCGGTGGAAAGCTGCCTGGACGACGGCCCGATCCTTACCGAGACCCAGCTGCGGTTGGCGGCCTTCCTCCGGGAACGGTATTTCTGTACCTTTTTCGATGCCATTCGGGTAATGCTTCCGGCGGGACTCTGGTTCCGAACCCGGCTCACCGTCTCTTTGACGGAGGATCGGAGCTGGAAGGAAAAGACCATCCGCAAGGAAGGAGCGGCAGAACTCCTGGAGCTGATGGAAAACCTGGGCGGCACCGCCCAGGAGGAAGCTCTGCGGAATCTCATCCCCGACGAGGACTCCCTGCGGGAGGTGCTCAGCTACCTTCGTCAGAAGAAGTGGATCACCTGCCAGACGGATTTTCTGCGGAAAACCCAGGATAAGTCGGAAAAAATCGCCACCCTTGCCCAGTCCCCTGAGGAGACCATGGCTTATGCCGCCAGCCGTCCCAAGTCTGCTGCCATGCAGCGGCAGGTGTTGGAACTGCTGTGCAGCGTTGGCAGTGCGGCGGTGAAGGATCTGTGCTATTTCACCGGAGCCTCCACGGCCACGGTGAACCGGCTGGAAAAGCTGGGCTATCTGACCCTGTCCCAGCGACCGGTGCTTCGCTGCCGGGAGATTCGCCCGGCGAAGCTCTCGGGCCCACTAGTGCTGAATGAGGAGCAGCAGGCCTGCTTTGAAGGACTGGCTTCCCAGATGGCGCGGGAAGAGCCGGGGACGGCTCTTCTCTACGGCGTCACCGGCTCCGGAAAAACCAGCGTGTATATCCGGCTGATTCAGACCTGCCTGGAGAAGGGGAAGAGCGCCATGCTGCTGGTTCCGGAAATTGCCCTGACGCCCCAGCTATTGGGAATCCTTGCGGCCTATTTTGGCACTCAGGTGGCGGTGCTGCACAGCAGCCTGTCCGCCGCCGAGCGGTACGACCAGTGGAAGCGGGTAAAAAGCGGAGACGCCCGGGTAGTGGTCGGCACCCGCAGTGCGGTATTTGCCCCCTGCACCCCCGGCCTTCTCATTCTGGACGAAGAGCAGGAGCATTCCTATAAATCCGAAAGCGCGCCCCGGTACGATGCCAAGGAAGTGGCCATCTGGCGGGGCGCCAAGGAGAAAGCCCTGGTGGTTCTGGGCTCTGCCACACCAAGCATTGAGAGCATGTACCGGGCGAAAACCGGCCTTTACCGGCTCTATACCCTGCGCCAGCGCTACAACGGCCGCCCTCTTCCCGAGGTGGAGATCGTGAACATGCGGGAGGAGCTGAAGCTGGGAAACGACACCAGCCTGAGCATCCCCCTGCGCCAGCGAATCTTAGAGACCCGTCAGGCCGGAAAGCAGACCATTCTGCTGCTGAACCGCCGGGGCAACAGCCGGGCTCTGGTGTGCATCGACTGCCGCCAGACGCCGGAGTGTCCCCGATGCAGCGTTCACCTGACCTATCACAGCGCCAACAGCCGCCTGATGTGCCACTATTGCGGCTTTTCCATGGCTGCCCCGGCTCGGTGTCCCGCCTGCGGCGGGCCCCTGAAAACCATCGGCACCGGCACCCAGAAGGTGCAGCAGGAACTGGCTGCCCTGTTTCCGGATATGGAAACCAGCCGGATGGACGCGGATACGGTCAGCGCGGTGAATACCCACGAGAAAATTCTGGAGCACTTCCAGAAGGAAAACGTCCCCGTGCTTCTAGGAACCCAAATGGTTGCCAAGGGACTGAATCTGCCGAATGTGACATTGGTTGGCGTTCTGGACGGGGATTTAAGCCTCTATTCCGGAGGCTTCCGGGCAGGGGAGACCACCTTCAATATGCTTACCCAGGTGGTGGGTCGGGCAGGACGGGGCGACAGCTCCGGCCGGGCGGTGATCCAGACCCTCCAGCCGGAGCATCAGGTCATCGGCCTTGCGGCTAAGCAGGATTACGATGGGTTTTACGATCTGGAAATCCGTCTGCGCCAGGCTCAGGCGGCGCCGCCCTTCGGGGATTTTGCCCTGGTCACCTTCTCCGGTCAGAAGGAGGGACAGGTACTCCGGGGAGCCGCGGTGTTCCGGGACAGCCTGAACGCCTGGCTACGTCAGGTTCCGGAAGAAAAATGCAGCGTGCTGGGCCCGGCCCCCTGTGTGGTGCCCAAGGTTAACTATAACTACCGCTATCAGCTGACCCTGCGCTGCCATATGATGCGGCCCCTGCGCCAGCTATTGGCCGCGCTGCTGCGAAAATTCAGTCAGGACAAAGCCAACCGGGGCGTCAATGCCTACATTGACGTCAACGGCTATGATATGTAAAGAGAGGAACCGGAAATGGGACTGCGGAAGATTTTGACAGACAAGGATCCGGCACTGCACAAGGTGTGCAGACCGGTGGAGAAATTTGACGGACGGCTGCACAGGCTGCTGGACGACATGAAGGAAACCCTGGCCGATGCCAACGGCGTAGGCCTGGCGGCGCCCCAGGTGGGGATTCTGCGCCGGGTGGTGCTGGTGGATACCGGCGATGAGGTGCTGGAGCTGATCAATCCAAGCCTGCTGGAAACCTCCGGGGAACAGGTGGGAGCCGAGGGCTGCCTCAGCGTCCCCGGCAAGTACGGCCTGGTGAAGCGTCCCAATTACGCCAAGGTTCGCGCGCAGGATCGGAACGGCAACTGGTTTGAGGCCGAGGGAGAGGAACTGATTGCCCGGTGCTTCTGCCATGAGCTGGATCACCTGGACGGCATTCTCTACACCGAGGTCATGGAGCGGTTCCTCACCGAGGAAGAGCTGGAAGCCCAGGAAGAAGAGTAATCCGATAAGGGGGAAAAACCTTGCGAGTTGTGTTTATGGGCACGCCGGACATTGCGGCGACCTGCCTGAAAAAGATTTTGGCCGACGGCTTTGAGGTGGTCGGCGTCTATACCCAGCCCGACCGGCCCAAGGGTCGGGGCATGAAGCTGGTGGCCTCCCCTGTGAAGGAGGTGGCATTGAGCGCAAATATTCCCGTGTTCCAGCCGGAAAATTTCCGGGAAGAGGAGACGGTGGAGACCCTGCGGGCATTGAAGCCGGATATCTGCGCGGTGGTTGCCTACGGCCGGATTTTGCCTCAGAAGGTGCTGGATGTGCCGACTTTGGGCTGCATCAACATTCACGCAAGTCTGCTTCCCAAGTACCGGGGCAGCGCTCCCTATCAGTGGGCGGTGCTGGACGGCTTGAGCGAAAGCGGCGTCACCGCCATGTATCTGTGCCGGGAAATGGACGCGGGGGATATCATCGACGTGTCCAAGACTCCCATCGGGGAAAATGAGACTGCCGGAGAGCTTCTGGATCATCTGGCGGTGCTGGGAGCGGAACTGCTGAGCAAGACGCTCAGCCGTTTTGAGAAGGAAGGAAAGCTTCCCGGAACCCGGCAGGACGCGTCTCAGGTGTCCTACGCTCCCATGCTGGACAAAACCATGTGCCCCATCGACTGGAATCAGACTGCTTGGCAGGTGCACAATCAGGTGCGGGGTCTGCACCCCTGGCCGGTAGCTACCATGGTTTTACAGGGAAAAACCTTCAAGGTTCACGATACCCGGGTGGTGGAGGGCACCGGCAAGCCCGGACAGATTCTGGGTCTGACGAAAACCGGTCTGCGGATTGCCTGCGGTGAGGGTGCCGTGGAGATCACCTCCCTCCAGGCCGAGGGCGGAAAGCGGATGGCCGCGCCGGACTACTTCCGGGGTCATCCTCTGGAAGCCTGATGGGCGCCCGGGAAACCGCGCTGAACGCGCTGATTGCCTGCCGCCGGGAGGATGCCTGGCCCAACGCCGTGCTGAAAACAGCCATCCGCCGGGATGGGCTGGACAGCCGGGACGCGGCACTGGCAACGCGGCTTTGCTACGGAGTCTCCCAGAACCGGGAGAAGCTGGATTTCTATCTGCGCCAGCTGCTCACGGGCAGACTCAAGGATCTGCATCCGGTGGTGCGGGATATCCTACACCTGGGGCTCTATCAGCTCTACGAGCTGGACAAAATCCCGGACAGTGCAGCGGTGAACGAATCCGTTGCCCTAGCAAAGAAATACAGTAAAAATCCCAAGGCGGCCCCCCTGGTCAACGGTGTTCTGCGAAACGCCGTCCGTGACCGGGGTCGGCTGAAAGAGCCGACTTCTTACGCGGATAAGTACAGCCATCCGGATGCCCTGATTTCGCTGCTCAAGCAGAACCTTCCCAAGGGCACTCTGGAGCCTATGCTGATCGCGGACAACGGCGTGCCGGAGACTACGGTGCAGGTCAATACCCTTCGCCTTTCCACCGAAGACTTGAAGACCCGGCTGGAAGGGGAGGGGGTTACGGCCTCCTGCCATCCCTGGATGCCGGACTGCCTGATTCTTTCCGGTACAGGCGACTTGGAACGGCTGCCGTCCTTCCGGGAGGGTCTGTTCTATGTCCAGGATCCGGCGGCAAAGCTCAGTGTCCTGTGCGCCCAGCTTCCCAAAGAGGGGGCGCGCATTCTGGACTGCTGCGCTGCCCCCGGCGGGAAAAGCTTCGCCGCCGCCATTGCCATGGGCGGCCAGGGGGAGATCACTTCCTGTGACGTGCACCCCCACAAAACCGAGCTGATCGCCAAGGGCGCGGCTCGGCTGGGGCTGAATCACATTACATCGAAGCTACAGGACGCTTCCGTTTTCGTCCCGGAATGGGAAAGCACCATGGACGCGGTGATTGCGGACGTGCCCTGCTCCGGCTTGGGTATCATCCGGAAAAAGCCGGATATCCGGTATAAAAATCTGGAAGAAACGGAAGATTTACCGGCGTTGCAGCTGGCCATTCTGGAAAACCAGTGCCGGTATGTGCGACCCGGCGGGCTGCTGCTCTACTCCACCTGCACGGTGCTTCGACGGGAAAATGAGCAGGTGGTGGAGGCGTTTCTGAAAAACCACGAAGATTTTGCCAGGGAGCCTTTGCCTCTGCCGGAAATCTTCCCCAAAAACGAAACCGGGATGCTGACCCTGATTCCCGGACAGTACGACACCGACGGCTTCTTCATCTGCCGTCTTCGGAGGAAAGCATGAATCTCAAATCCCTGACCCAGCCGGAGCTGGCGGACATCTTAAAACAGCTGGGTCAGCCTGCTTTCCGGGCAAAGCAGGTGTTTTCCTGGCTTCATAAGGGCGTTCGCTCCTACGAGGAGATGACGAACCTGCCCAAAGCCCTCCGGGAGGCACTGGCACGGGAATATCCCCTCTGCGCCCCTACGGCGGTTCGCAGGCAGGAGTCTCAAAAGGACGGCACCATCAAGTATCTCTGGCAGCTTTCCGACGGAAACTGCGTGGAGACGGTGCTCATGCGCTACCGCTACGGCAACACCGTGTGCATCTCCACGGAGGTGGGCTGCCGGATGGGCTGCGCTTTCTGCGCCTCCACCCTGGGCGGCCTGGTGCGGCGGCTGGAGCCGGCGGAAATGCTGGATCAGGTGCTCTTTACCCAGGTGGATTCGGGACTGCCCATTTCCCACATTGTGCTTATGGGCATCGGTGAGCCCCTGGACAATCTGGACAATGTCCTGCGCTTTTTAGAGCTGGTAAACAGCCCGGAGGGCATGAACATTTCCATGCGGCACATCAGTCTGTCCACCTGCGGACTGGTTCCGAAAATCGACGCTCTGGCGGAAAAAAAGCTGCAAATCAGTCTGGCCATTTCCCTGCATGGCCCTAACGATGAAATCCGCGATCAAATCATGCCGGTAAACAAGGCCTATCCCATTGAGGAACTGATGGAGGCCGTCCGCCGGTACTATGACGCCACGGGGCGGCGCATACACTTCGAGTACGCCATGATTGACGGTCTCAACGACACCCCGGCGTGTGCCCAGGAGCTTTTGCGGCGGCTGAAGGGTCTGGGAGCTCATGTGAATCTGATTCCGCTGAACCATGTGGAGGAAAGCCCCTTAAAGCCCAGCTCCCGGGAGGCGGTAGCCCGGTTTCAGAAGATTCTGGAAGACGGCGGGGTCACGGCTACGGTTCGCAGAACTTTGGGCGGGGACATTGATGCCTCCTGCGGGCAGCTGCGCAGGAAATACGAGAAAAAGCACGAGTAAAGAAGAGAGGTGCTGGGACGATGCAGAGCTGGGGACTTACGGATCCCGGATGCGTGCGCAAGCAGAATCAGGATGCCTACCGAATTGAACGGTTGGACAAGGAGACCCTGCTGGGCGTAGTCTGCGACGGCATGGGCGGCGCCAAATCCGGCAACATTGCCAGCACCCTGGCGGTGGAGGTCTTCGTGGAGGAAATCCGCCGGAGCTGGCTGCCGGGGATGGAGTCTGACCGGATCGACCAGATGCTCCGCAGCGCGGTGAAGTTGGCCAATTTCACGGTTTACGATCAGGCGGCTCAGTTCGAGGAATTTGACGGCATGGGCACTACCCTGGTTGCGGTGCTGGTGCGCCGGGATCGGGCCACCGTAGTCAATGTGGGCGACAGCCGAGCCTATGGCATCAGCCGGACGGGAATCCGTCAGATCTCCAAGGATCATTCTCTGGTGCAGATGATGGTTGACCGGGGAGACATCCCCGCCGAGGCGGCCAAAACCTACCCGGGCAAGAACTACATCACCCGGGCGGTGGGCACAGAGCCTGTGCTCATCTGCGACATTTTCCACGTGGGCGTGAGCAAGGGCGATTTTCTGCTGCTGTGCTCCGACGGACTGAGCAATTTAATGGACGACCAGGAAATTCTCTTCGAGGTCGCCCACGGCGTAAATAAGCACCACTGCTGCAAGCGGCTGCTGAACATCGCCAAAAGCCGGGGCGCGCCGGACAATGTGACCAGCGTGCTGATTCAGGTTTAACCAAAGGCAGGAAAGGAGCTTATATGGATCAATATATTGGACGGCTTCTGGACGGTCGGTACGAGATTCTTGAGGTCATCGGTACCGGCGGCATGGCCGTTGTTTATAAAGCTCGCTGCCATCGGCTGAACCGATTGGTCGCGATTAAAATTCTGAAAGACGAATTTTCCAGGGATGAAGAGTTCCGCCGCCGGTTCCGGGCGGAGGGCGAGGCTGTGGCCATGCTCAGCCACCCGAACATCGTCCAGGTCTATGACGTTTCCTCCTCCGACGGGGCGGACTACATCGTCATGGAGCTCATCGACGGCATTTCCCTGAAGGAATATATGGAGAAAAAGGGCATCCTCAACTGGAAGGAGACTCTCCATTTCTCCCTGCAAATCGCCAAGGGTCTGGAGCACGCCCACAGCCGGGGCATTGTCCACCGGGACATCAAGCCTCATAACGTGATGGTGCTGAAAAACGGTTCCGTGAAGGTCATGGACTTCGGCATCGCCCGGGTGATGAATAAGAGCAACACCCTGACCAAGGAAGCCCTGGGCAGCGTTCACTACATTTCCCCGGAGCAGGCCAAGGGCGGCCACACGGACAACCGGTCTGACCTGTACTCTCTGGGCGTTGTGATGTACGAAATGATGGCCGGTCGGCCGCCCTATGACGGAGAGTCTGCGGTTTCCGTGGCCATCCAGCATATCAACGGCGGTGCGCCCCTGCCCTCAACCTATAACCCTAACATTCCCACAGGCCTGGAGCAGATCATTATGAAGGCCATGGCGCTGGAAGTCCGGGATCGGTACGTTTCAGCCACGGAAATGCTTCAGGATATGGAGGAATTCCGGAAAAATCCTGCCATTGTATTCGATTATCACACCCTGATGGACGACGCCACCCGGAAAATTCCCACGGCGGGGATGCCTCTGACCACCGCGGAAAAGAAGGTTCAGGCCAGAACCGGCGAGCGTCCCTCCACTTCCTTGCCCAGAAACAGTGCGGTGATGGCTCACACGGGCACGGCTTCCAGGTCTACCGCCAGCCGGGAGGTCAGCCATACGGAAAGCCGCCGGAGACGGCGTCGGGAGGCCGAGAAAAAGAAGAATACCGAGCGCAGCCGGATCGCAACCACCGCCGTGGTGGTTTGCAGTGCGGTGGCGTTGTTTGCCATTATGCTGTTCCTCATCGCCCTGTTCAACGGAGCGCTCCTGAACCAGGAGAAGGATATGGTGGAGGTGCCCTACCTCACCGGCGGCACCTACAGCGAGGAGCTGGCGGAGGCGCATGATGAGTTCAATTTCCGACTCCGTCCCCAGGAGTACAGCGAAAACCATCCGAAAAACGAGATCATCAGCCAGGAGCCGGCAGGCGGCACCAAGGTGCAGCGGGGCTCGGATATCTGGCTGACGGTGAGCATGGGCCCGGAGCCCGCGGTGAAGAAGCTGGATAACTTCGTCGGCGCGGATGCGGAGGAGGCCTGCAAGCTGCTGGAAAGCCAGGGCTTCAAGCCGCTCAAAAAGAAGGAAGCCAGCTATGTCTACCAGCCCGGCGAGGTGACCCGGACCGATCCTTCCGCCGAAAGCGAGGTCACCGAGGGTCAGACCATCTATATTTATGTCAGCACCGGCCCGGACATCGTGGAAAATTCCATGCCCAACGTGGTGGGGCTGGAACTGGACCGAGCCAAGGAGCTGATGACCCAGCTGGGCTTTACCAACGTGCGCTATGAGCCGACGGAAAGCTCCCGCCCGGAAAACGAGGTGGTCTACCAGTCGGTGGACAAGGATGAGACCCTGGATGTTTCCTCCGAGATCATCATCCAGTTTTCCAGCGGCGTGTCGGAAACCCAGCCCACCCAGACTACCGCCCCTCAGGAAACCGAGCCGGACAATTCCGTGCTCATCAGCGTATCCTGGGTGGTGCCGGAGAGCGCCGAGGAGGCAAGGCTGGACGTATGTCTGGGGGGCACCCGGGATGTGATCGTCTCCAAATCCATCGCCCCCGGGGCAAAGACCGTGCTGCTGGATCTGACGGGCACGGGCACCGTGTCCTATGACCTGTACCTGAACGGCCAGTTCCTGGAAACCAAAACATTGGAGTTTACGAAATGACCCAGACATCGCAGGGGCGGATTCTGCGCTCCATCAGCGGCTTCTATGACGTGCAGACGGACTCCGGCCTCATTCCCTGCCGGGCCAGAGGCATCCTTCGCCGTGGGGGCAATTCGCCCCTGACCGGGGATCTGGTGGAAATCTCCGTGGAGAAGGGCAAGGGCATGGTGGAGAAGATTCTTCCCCGGAAAAATGCCTTCGTCCGTCCGGCGGTTGCCAACGTGGATGCCCTGGTGGTATTTGCCGCCAACGTCAACCCGGTGACGGAGCCCTTCCTCATCGATCGGGTGGCGGCCATTGCGGGAGATCAGGGAGTGCCGGTGTATCTGGTGGTCAACAAGTGTGACCTGGATCCGGCCGCTAACCTGGTGCGCATCTATGAACACGCTGGGTTCCCGGTGATTTGTACCAGCGCGGAGACCGGGGAAGGGGTGGAGGAACTGAGGACACTTCTCACCGGAAAGCTCACCGCCTTCACCGGAAACTCCGGCGTGGGCAAGAGCAGTGTCCTGAACCGTCTGGCGCCGGAACTGGCTCTGGAAACCGGGGAGGTTTCCGAGAAGCTGGGTCGGGGGCGGCATACCACCCGGCATGTGGAGCTTTACCGCCTTGGGAAAGACACCTATGTGGCGGACACTCCGGGCTTTTCCTCCTTCGATACCGACCAGATGGAAATTATCCTCAAGGAGAATCTTCAGTATTCTTTTCCGGATTTTGAGCCATACCTGGGCAAATGCCGGTTTGACGACTGCTCCCACCGGAAGGAGCCGGACTGCGCCGTCCGGGGAGCGGTGGAGGCCGGGGAAATCGAGCCCAGCCGCTATGACAGCTACCTGCGGCTTTACGAGAAGTCCAGCCAGGTGAAGCTCTGGGAAATCAAATAACAAAAAGAAATGCCGGATGAAAGACGGCATCCACTCAGAAAGCATAAGTAAGAAGAACGCTGTCATTGCGAACCAGTGGTTAAGTAGTGTGGAAATCCCCTCCAAGTGACAGAATACTTCCCGGCGAAGCGCAAAGGCTCCCCTTGCTGATCAAGGGGAGCAGCCCCAGTGCGCACACTGGGGCTGAGGGGATCAGAACTCCTATCTTTTTGTGTGCTCTCATTGGCGCAGTTTTACAATCCCTCAGTCTCGCGCTTGCGTGAGACGCGCGAGCCAGCTCCCTTTACACAAGGGAGCCTCTGGGTGCTCCCGCACCAGTGCGTTCGTCGATGTTTCTCAGAAGAACCGAAAATGTACCACATTCTTTGGTTTTTCGCAATGACATGTTTACTGACAGTCCGCAAAGCCCGCCGCGAAAAACGCGGCGGGCTTTTGTAACCTTTCGACCTGCCCGATTGTATTCTATCTGAAAGGCCTTTCAGAGAATCAACAAGCCCCAAACAGAAAGAGGGAATGCCCATGAGAATGGAAACCCAGGTGCTGGCGGAAGCCTACCGGGACAGGCTCTACGCGGCGGCCTTCCAGGTCTGCAAAAATCCCGCGGACGCGGAGGATGCCGCCCAGGAAGCCCTGCTGCGCTATCACGTCAGCACAAAAGAATTTGAATCCGAGGATCATATCCGCTTCTGGCTGCTGCGGGTGGCCATCAACTGCGCGAAAAACGCGGGCAGCTCCTTCTGGCGGCGGAAAACGGTGCCGCTGGAGGACTATATGGATACCCTGGAATTTCCCACCGGGGAATCCCGGGAGCTGTTCGCCGCTGTGATGGCGCTTCCGGAAAAGTATCGGCTGGTGATCCACCTTCATTATTATGAAGACGAATCCGTGGCACAGATCGCCAGGCTTCTGAATCTGACGGAAAGCAACGTCAAGGTGCGGCTGAGCCGGGGCAGGGGAATGCTCCGGGAAAAACTACAGGAGGAATGGGACAATGACGAACCGTGAAAAATACAAGCAGGCCTTTTCCGTGCTCCACGCTTCCGGCGGGGAAGACTGGGACGCGCTGTCCGGAAAAAGAAAGCCGAAAGGGAAGACGGCGGCCAGACTGGTGCTGCTGGCGGCGGTTGTGTGCCTTCTGACGGTGACTGCCTCCGCTGACAGTCTCCGACAGATTTTTGGCTGGGGCGGAAATCTGGAGGTGCGGCAAACCGATGCCGGGTCGGAGGTTCGGGTGCACACGGACAATCTGAGGTCGCCGGTGGAACTCCGGGAGGGACGGCTGTACTTTGTGGTCAACGGAGAGAACCTGGACATTACCGACCGGGTGTCCAGAACCGAAAGCTTTACCTATGAATATGAGGACGAGCAGCAGGTTACCCATTACTGGGTGGTAGGACTGAACAGGGACACTCCGGACAGCTACGGCTATGCCGAGTATCTGAAAACGGATACCTGGATTGGCGGCTATTCCGCCCGGGTGAACATTCACGAGGGCGGCAAAACCGATGCCCAGTGGCTGGAAACCTGGAAAGCGGAAAACAACTGCCCCTGGTAGAAAAAGGGCAGGGCTGACGCAACCCGTCAGCCCTGCCTGAGATTGTCAAAGAACCATGTCATTGCGAGCCAGTGCTCACACTGGCGTGGCAATCCCCCTGATATTCAAATATTTTCAATCCTAAACCAGTAGCTTTTACGTTCAACCGGGGGATTCCCACACCACTTAAGCGGACTGGTTCGGAATGACACCGTATCTTTCGGACTTTTTTGACGCACCGCGTCAGCCCTGCTTATTCCTCGTCCTCTCGGTATTCGGCGATATCCTCCAGCCGGCAATGGAGAATCCGGCACAGCCGATCCAGGGTGCCCACCTCCACATTCCGGTTGTGCTTGAGCCGGTTGATGAGGGAGCGATTGAAATTGTAATGGGTGTAAAGGTCGTATTGGGTTACGCCCCGTTCCTTCATGGTCTGCCAAAGCCGGTCGTAGGTTATCATGGGCTCTGCCCCCCTCCAAAGAATCCTCTTGATTTTTCCCTATTATCGCAGTAAAATAAACCGAGGAATAGTGTACGTATAAATACACTATTTACAGGAGGAAACCATGGAAGAGCTGATCGCCGCGATTGCCTGCGCCAACGAGGACGAAATCGAAAAAATTCTGCGCACCGCCATTTGCCGCAAGCGGGAGCTGTATCCCGGCTGGGATATCGAATACCGGGCCCGACTGAAAGGACAGGGCGAGAATCCGAAACCGGGAAAGGCGAAAAAGGCAAGGCGCAGATTGCACGAAAAGCGGGAATAATTTTTGTGATTTTTCCTGAAATTTTCCTTGACAAAAGGGAAAACAGGTGGTATCATAATTGAGCGCGTGTAGGGAAAGACTGCGCGTGCAATGCGATGATGCAGGAGATTGCGCCGGAAGGCGGTAACTTCTGCGGAGTATGTCCGGTCATCGGGCGGCTGAACTGCCTTGTGTGCGCTTGCGTATATCGCTGCGCCTATGGGAATGGGTCGGCCTCGGTCGGCCATTTTTCATGGCTTAGAGTGATACGCACGGCGGCGCGGACAAGATAGTTCGACCGTACCCAGCCACTACGCAAACTGAGTACGACATTCAAGGAGGAAAACAAACCATGGCAAACCAGATGATCCGCATTCGGCTGAAGGCTTACGATCACCAGCTGATCGACTCCAGCGCGGCAAAGATCGTGGAGACCGCAAAGCGCAACGGCGCCCAGGTTTCCGGCCCCATCCCCCTGCCCACCAAGAAGGAAGTTGTTACCATCCTTCGGGCTGTCCATAAGTACAAGGACTCCCGTGAGCAGTTCGAGCGCAGAACCCACAAGAGACTGATCGATATCCTCAACCCCAGCCAGAAGACCATTGAGGCTCTGATGAGCCTGGATCTGCCCGCCGGCGTTGAGATTGAGATAAAGCTGTAATTATACGTAACAACGCAATTGCAGCAGCCCGCACTGTCTGGCATCGGGCGGACGGGTCATGTCGGTAACCGTCCCAATGCGGTAAGCCGACCAATAACCTATAAAAAAGGAGAACCAAACACATGCAGAAAGCAATCATCGGCAAAAAAGTGGGTATGACCCAGATCTTCGATGAGAGCGGCAAGGTGATCCCTGTTACCGTTGTGGAAGCAGGTCCCTGCACCGTCACTCAGAAGAAGACCGTCGAGACCGACGGCTACACTGCCGTCCAGCTTGGCTTTGAGGACATCAAGGAGTCCAAGCTGACCAAGCCTGAGGCTGGCCACCTGAAGAAGGCCGGCGTCGAGGCAAAGAAGCACCTGAAGGAATTCAAGCTGGACGGCGCTGCTGGCATGAACGTCGGCGACGTTGTGAAGGCTGACACCTTCGCCGCCGGAGACATGATCGATGTCACCGGTATTTCCAAGGGCCACGGCTACCAGGGCGTTGTCAAGCGTCATGGCGCCGGCCGTACTCCCATGACCCACGGCGGCGGCCCTGTGCACCGTCACGCAGGTTCCATGGGCGCTTCCTCTCATCAGTCCCGTATCTTCCCCGGTAAGATCGGCGCTGGTCAGATGGGCAACGAGCAGGTCACCATCGAGAACCTGGAGGTCGTGAAGGTTGACGCTGAGCTGAACATGATCGTTATCCGCGGCGCCATCCCCGGCCCCAAGGGCGGTCTTGTCTACCTGCGGAACACCGTCAAGAACAACAAGGTCAAGAATGTGGAGACCGGCATCAGCAAGAACCCGCAGAAGGCTTCCGGCAGAAACCCCCAGAAGGCTTCCGCAAGAGGCTAAGGAAAGGAGATCTTAAATCATGCTTAAGACGAATGTTTATGATATGTCCGGCAAGCTGGTTGGTGAGATCGAACTCTCCGAAGCAGTTTTCGGCATTAACCCCAACGCTGCGGCGGTTCACGACGCAGTTAAGAATCACCTGGCCAACAAGCGGCAGGGCACTCAGTCCGCTCTGACCCGCGCTGAGGTTTCCGGCGGCGGCCGTAAGCCCTGGCGTCAGAAGGGCACCGGCCGGGCCCGTCAGGGTTCCACCCGGGCTCCCCAGTGGACTCACGGCGGCATTGTGTTCGCTCCCAAGCCCCGGTCCTACAGCTTCGGCCTGAACAAGAAGGCCAAGCGGCTGGCTCTGAAGAGCGTGCTGTCCGCCAAGGCTGCCGAGCAGGCAGTGGTCGTCATCGACGAGATCAAGATGGACGCCCCCAAGACCGCTGACTTCGCCAAGTTCCTGAAGGCTGTGGGCTGCGAGACCAAGACTCTGGTCGTCACCGCCGCCGCCGACGTCAACGTGGTCAAGTCCGGCCGCAACATCTCCGGCTGCGAGGTCACCTTCGCCAACCTGCTGAACACCTACGACGTGCTGAACGCCGACAAGCTGGTTGTGGACAAGGCAGCCCTCCAGAAGATCGAGGAGGTATTCGCATAATGAACGCTTACGATATCATCAGAAGACCTGTCATCACCGAGCAGTCCATGGAGGCTGTGGCTGACAAGAAGTACGTTTTCATGGTGGACGTCAACGCCAACAAGACCGAGATCAAGGCTGCTGTCGAGCAGGCCTTCGGTGTGAAGGTGGCTAAGGTCAACACCATCCGTATGCAGGGCAAGGTCAAGCGCACCGGTGCTTACCCCGCCGGCAAGCGCGCCGAGTACAAGAAGGCCGTCGTCACCCTGACCGCCGATTCCAAGACCATCGAGTTCTTCGAGGGCATGGTCTAATCAATCTCAAAAAGGAGAGAAACGCACATGGCAATTAAGACTTTTAAGCCTTATACCCCCGCCCGCCGCAACATGACTGTTTCCGGCTTCGACGGCGTGGACAAGAAGGCAAAACCTGAGCGTAGCCTGGTTGAGACCCTGAAGAAGCATGCCGGTCGCAACAGCTATGGTCACATCACCGTCCGTCATCACGGCGGCGGCAACAAGCGGAAGTATCGTGTGATCGACTTCCAGCGTCTGAAGACTGAGATGCCCGCCACCGTGCAGCGCATCGAGTACGATCCCAACCGCTCCGCTTATATCGCTCTCGTCCGGTATGAGGACAACACCCTGTCCTACATCCTGGCTCCTTACGGTCTGAAGGCCGGCGACGTGGTTCTGGCTTCCGCCAACGCGGACATCAAGCCCGGCAACTGCCTGCCCATCGCCAACATCCCCGTTGGTACTGTGATCCACAACGTGGAGCTGCAGCCCGGCCACGGCGCACAGCTGGTTCGTTCCGCCGGTGCCGCCGCTCAGCTGATGGCCAAGGAAGGCGAGCTGGCTCAGATCCGTCTGCCCTCCGGCGAGGTTCGCTACGTCCGTACCAACTGCACCGCCTGCATCGGTCAGGTGGGCAACCTGGATCACGAGAACGTGCACATCGGCAAGGCCGGTCGGAAGCGTCACATGGGCGTCCGTCCCACCGTCCGCGGTTCCGTCATGAACCCCAACGACCATCCTCACGGTGGTGGTGAGGGTCGCGCTCCTGTCGGCCGTCCCGGTCCTGTGACTCCCTGGGGCAAGCCTGCTATGGGTTACAAGACTCGTAAGACGAAGAACCGTTCCAACAAGTTCATCGTCAAGCGCAGAAACAGCAAGTAAGGAGGAAATGAAATGAGCAGAAGTATCAAGAAGGGCCCTTTCGTAGCTCCTGAGCTGTACAAGCGCGTGGAGGAGCTGAACAAGGCCGGTGACAAGAAGGTTCTGAAGACCTGGTCTCGTTCTTCCACCATCTTCCCCTCCTTCGTCGGTCACACCATTGCTGTCCACGACGGTCGGAAGCACGTTCCCGTCTATATCACCGAGGACATGGTCGGTCACAAGCTGGGTGAGTTCGTTCCCACCCGTACCTTCCGTGGTCACTCCGGCAGCAAGACTGCGAACAGCAAGTAAGGAGGTAGAATGATGGAAGTTTTTGCACATGTTAAATTCGTCCGTATGTCTCCTCGCAAGGTCAAGCTGGTTTGCGATATGATCCGCGGCAAGGACGTGAAAACCGCCGCCGCTCTGATGAGCCAGACCTCCAAGGCAGCCTGTGAGCCCATGGCCAAGCTGCTGAAGAGCGCCATTGCCAACGCTGAGCACAATAACGGTTTGAACACCGAAAACCTGTATGTTTCCACCGCTGTGGCGAACCCCGGCCCCATCCTGAAGCGCGGCCGCATCGCTTCCCGCCGTGGTTTCGTTCGGATCAACAAGAGAACCACTCACATCACCATCGGTGTGAGCGAGAAGGCTTAATCAGGAGGTAGCTATGGGACAGAAAGTTAATCCCCATGGACTGCGTGTTGGTGTAATCAAGGATTGGGACTCCCGCTGGTATGCCCGTGAGGACAAGGTGGGCGACCTGATCGTCGAGGATTACAACATCCGTAAGTATCTGAAGAACAAGCTGTACGCCGCTGGCGTAGCTAAGATCGAGATCGAGCGTTCCAACGGCAAGGTCAAGATCAACATCAACTGCTCCCGTCCCGGCGTGGTCATCGGTAAGGCTGGTGCCGAGATCGAGAACCTGCGCAAGGAGATGGAGGCCAAGCTCGGCAAGAGCGTGAACCTGAACATCGTCGAGGTTCGCTCTCCCGACCTGAACGCTCAGCTGGTGGCTGAGAACATTGCTCAGCAGCTGGAGAAGCGTATCTCCTTCCGCCGGGCCATGAAGAAGGCCATGCAGCAGGCCACCCGTCTGGGCGCCAAGGGCATCAAGGTCACCTGCGGCGGCCGTCTGGGCGGCGCCGAAATCGCCCGGAGCGAGTCCTATCACGAGGGCACCATCCCCCTGCAGACCATCCGTGCCGACATCGAGTACGGCTTCGCTGAGGCCGCTACCACCTACGGCCGCATCGGCGTGAAGGTGTGGATCTACAAGGGCGAAGTGCTGAACACCACTCTGCGGGCCGCTGCTCCCGAACCCGCTCCCCGTGAGCGTCGTGATCGCCGGAACGGTGACCGTCGGAATGACCGCCGGGGCGGCGACCGTCGTCAGGGCGGCGAGAGAAGAAACTACAACCGCGAAGGAGGTAACCGCTAATGCTGATGCCTAAGAGAGCTAAGTACCGCAAGGTTCAGCGTGGTCGTATGACCGGCACTGCCTCCCGCGGTAACAAGGTTGCTTACGGTGAGTTTGGTATCCAGGCTCTGGAGCCCGGCTGGATCACCGGCAATCAGATCGAGGCCGCTCGTATCGCCATGACCCGTTACACCAAGCGTGGCGGTAAGGTCTGGATCAAGATTTTCCCCGACAAGCCTTATTCCAAGAAGGGCCTGGGTACCCGTATGGGTTCCGGTAAGGGCGCTCCCGAAGGCTGGGTCGCAGTCGTTAAGAATCAGAAGGTGATGTTCGAGATCGGCGGCGTAACGGAGGACGTTGCCCGCGAGGCTCTGCGTCTGGCGCAGCACAAGCTGCCCATCAAGACCCGAATCATCACCAAGGAAGTTGAAACTGAGATTGGTGGTGAATAATGATGAAGGCAAAGGAACTGAAGAACCTGTCCGTTGAGGATCTGGCCAAGAAGCTGGACGAGCTGAAGAAGGATCTGTTCATGCTGCGGATGCAGCATGCGACCAACCAGCTGGATAACCCCATGCAGATTGCCGCGACCAAGAAGGACATCGCCCGCGTCAAGACCATTATTCGCGAGAAGACCAACGTCTGAGGAGGATACGTAAATGACTGAGAATAGAGCATTCCGTAAAACCAGAATCGGTCAGGTCGTCTCCGACAAGATGGACAAGACCATTGTGGTTGCAATCGAGGATAGCGTGCAGCATCCTCTGTACAAGAAGACCATGAAGCGGACTTTGAAGCTGAAGGCCCACGACGAGAACAACGAGTGCGGCATCGGCGATACCGTGGAGGTCATGGAGACCCGCCCCCTGTCCAAGGACAAGCGCTGGAGACTGGTTCGGGTCATCGAGAAGGCGAAGTAAGGAGGTCGGAAACAAATGATTCAGGAAGAAAGCTATCTGAAGGTTGCCGACAACACTGGCGCCAAGGAAATCCACTGCATCCGTGTGCTGGGCGGCTCCAAGCGGAAGTACGGCAACATCGGTGATGTCATTGTCGCTTCCGTTCGTAAGGCCACTCCCGGCGGCACTGTGAAGAAGGGCGAGGTCGTCAAGGCTGTGATCGTCCGCTCCAAGCGGGGCGTTCGCCGTGAGGACGGTTCCTATGTCCGCTTTGATGAGAACGCTGCCGTGATCATCAAGGAGGACCGCAACCCCAAGGGTACCCGTATCTTTGGACCTGTGGCCCGTGAGCTGCGTGAGAAGGATTACATGAAGATCCTGTCTCTGGCTCCCGAAGTCATCTAATGGAGGACCGAAGGAATGAACATTAAGAAGAATGATACCGTTATCGTCCTGTCCGGCAAGGACAAGGGCGTTAAGGGCAAGGTGCTGGTCGCCATGCCCGCTGAGAACAAGGTCATCGTGGAGAAGGTCAACGTCGCCACCTGCCACACCAAGCCTCGTAAGCAGGGTGAGCAGGGCGGCATCGTGAAGAAGGAGACCCCCATCCGCTCCTGCAAGGTGGCTCTGTTCTGTGAGAAGTGCGCCAAGGGCGTTCGCGTCGGCTACAAGATGGTCGACGGCAAGAAGGTCCGGGTATGCCGCAAGTGCGGCGGCGAAATCTAAAGAGAGGAGAGTTGAATCATGGCTAGCAGAATGCAAGAAAAATATGTCGCTGAGATCGCTCCCGCTCTGAACAAGAAGTTCGGCTACAAGAGCGTCATGCAGATTCCCAAGCTGGACAAGGTCATCGTCAATGTCCGCTGCGGCGAGAGCAAGAACAACGCCAAGGAGATCGAGGCCATTGCCAAGGATCTGGCCACCATCACCGGCCAGAAGCCCATCACCTGCAAGGCTCGCAAGAGCGTGGCTAACTTCAAGCTCCGTGAGGGCGAGACCGTTGGCGTGAAGGTCACCCTGCGCGGCGACAAGATGTACGAGTTCCTGGACCGTCTGTTCAGCGTGGCTCTGCCTCGTGTCCGTGACTTCCGGGGCATCAACCCCAACTCCTTTGACGGCCGTGGCAACTACGCCTTCGGTCTGAAGGAGCAGCTGATCTTCCCTGAGATCGAGTACGACAAGGTGGACAAGATCCGTGGTATGGACATCGCAATCTGCACCACCGCTACCACCGATGAGGAAGCCAAAGAGCTGCTGAGCCAGCTGGGCGCTCCCTTCACCGCTTGATTAGGAGGAGAAGCAAATGGCAAAGAAGTCTATGATCCTGAAGCAGCAGGCTGAGGCCAAGTTCTCCAGCCGCCGCTACAACCGCTGCAAGATCTGCGGCAGACCCCATGCTTACCTGCGCGATTACGGCGTGTGCCGTATCTGCTTCCGTGAGCTGGCCTACAAGGGCCAGATTCCCGGTGTCCGCAAGGCCAGCTGGTAAGGCGAGTTACTAATGTAAACAAGATTCGGAGAGTCCTGGGAAGATGGCTCCAGTTCTGGAGCGCATTCCCCGGATACCTCCGGGTCTTCAACGGGTAAAGCCCGTAACTTCTTAAAGGAGGATTTTAACATGCAAATCACCGATCCCGTAGCAGATATGCTGACCCGTATCCGGAACGCCAACTCTGCTAAGCACGACACTGTGGATGTCCCCGCTTCCAACCTGAAGAAGGCCATTGCGCAGATTCTGCTGGACGAGGGCTACATCAAGTCCTTCTCTCTGGTGGACAACGGCAATCAGGGCGTCATTCACATCACCCTGAAGTACCTGGCGAAGAAGCAGCCCGCTCTGTCCGGCCTGAAGCGCGTCTCCAAGCCCGGCCTGCGGATCTACGCCGGCGCTGAGGAGCTGCCCAAGGTTCTCAAGGGCCTGGGTGTGGCTATCGTCTCCACCTCCAAGGGTGTTATGACCGACAAGAAGGCTCGCGAGCTGCATATCGGCGGCGAAGTCCTTGCTTTCGTCTGGTAAGGAGGATTTCGTAAATGTCTAGAATTGGTAGAAAGCCGGTTATCATCCCGGCAAACGTTACGGTTGACATTGCCGAGGGCAATGTTGTGACCGTTAAGGGTCCCAAGGGCACCCTGACCTACACCTTCCATCCCGACATGATCCTCAAGGTTGAGGGCAACGAGATTATCGTTGACCGTCCCGATGAGGAGCACCTGCACAAGTCCCTGCACGGCCTGACCCGTACTCTGCTGCACAACATGGTAGAGGGCGTTGAGAAGGGCTATGCCAAGGAGCTGGAAGTCAACGGCGTTGGCTACCGTGCTGAGAAGAAGGGCAATCAGCTGGTTATGCGTCTGGGCTTCTCCCACGAGGTTATCGTGGACGAAATCCCCGGCATCACCATCGAGGTTCCCGCTCCCAACAAGGTTATCATCCACGGCATCGACAAGCAGGCTGTCGGCCAGTTTGCCGCAGAAGTCCGCGGCAAGCGTCCCCCCGAACCCTACAAGGGCAAGGGCATCAAGTATACCACTGAGGTCATCCGCCGTAAGGTTGGTAAGACCGGTGGCAAGAAGTAATGGAGGTGTGCCGAAATGGTTAGCAAGATCAATAAGAAGGCTATGCGCCTGAAGCGGCATATCCGCGTTCGCGGCAAGATCTCCGGCACTGCCGAGCGTCCCCGTCTGAACGTGTTCCGCTCCAACGCGAACATCTACGCCCAGATCATCGATGATGTGAACGGCGTTACCCTGGTTTCCGCAAACACCCTGGAGAAGGGCTTTGAAGGTGCTACCGGCAATGCAGAAGCTGCAAAGAAGGTGGGCACCGTCCTGGCAGAGCGTGCTAAGGCAAAGGGCATTGAGGAAGTCGTGTTTGACCGCGGCGGCTATGTTTATCACGGCCGTGTGGCTGCCCTGGCTGAAGGCGCCCGCGAAGGCGGCCTGAAGTTCTAAGAGTGAGGAGGAAAGAAAATGGCTTATAATAAGACGAACAATGACGCTCCTGAGCTCATTGAGAAGGTCGTTTACCTGAACCGTGTTTCCAAGACCGTTAAGGGCGGCCGTGTCATGAAGTTCTCCGCTCTGGTAGTTGTTGGCGACGGCAAGGGCACCGTGGGCTACGGCCTGGGCAAGGCTGCCGAGGTTTCCGAGGCCATTCTGAAGGGCATCGCCGATGCCAAGAAGAACATGGTCAAGATTTCCCTGGCCGGCGACACCATCCCCCACGACGTGATCGGCATCTTCGGTGCCGGCACCGTCCTGCTGAAGCCCGCCCCCGAAGGCACCGGCGTGATCGCCGGCGGCGCCGTGCGTGCGGTGATGGAGGCTGTGGGCATCCGGAACATCTGCGCCAAGTGCCTGCGTTCCAACAATCCCCAGAACGTTGTCAAGGCCACCATGGCTGGCCTGACTTCCCTGCGTTCCCCCGAGCAGGTTGCTGCTGTCCGTGGTAAGAGCGTAGAAGAAATCGTTGGTTAAGGAGGGCAATTAACATGGCAAACCTGAAGATCACACTTGTTAAGAGCCTGAACGGTCGCCTGGAGAAGCACATCGCCACTGCCGAGTCCCTGGGACTGCGGAAGATTGGCCAGGTCACCATCCAGCCCGACAACACCCAGACCCGTGGTAAGATTGCCAAGATCGGCTATCTGCTCCAGGTCACCGAAGTTGAATAAGGAGGAGAAGAAGAAATGAAGCTTCATGAACTTTCTCCCGTTGCCGGTTCCACTCAGATCGGCAAGCGTAAGGGCCGCGGCCATGGCAGCGGCAACGGCAAGACCGGCGGCCGTGGCCACAAGGGTCAGAAGGCTCGTTCCGGCGGCAAGGTCCGTGTGGGCTTTGAAGGCGGCCAGATGCCTCTGGTTCGCCGGATCCCCAAGCGGGGCTTCATCAATGTGTTCGCTAAGCCTCTGACTGCTGTGAACGTCATTGCTCTGAACGCCTTTGAGGACGGTGCCGTCATCGATGCCGCCGCGCTGATTGAGAACGGCATCATCGCCGAGTGCCCCAACGGTCTGAAGATCCTGGGCAACGGCAACCTGACCAAGAAGGTAACTGTCAAGGCTGCGGCTTTCTCTGAGTCTGCCAAGGAAAAGATTGAGCAGGCAGGCGGAAAGGCCGAGGTGGTCTAAGTGTTACAGACACTTCGCAACGCTTGGAAGATCCCCGAACTGAGAAAGAAGATTATCTTCACTCTGTTTATCCTGCTGATCTATCGCGTTGGCAACGTCATCCCGGTTCCCTTCATTGACGTTGCGACCCTGGCAAACTACTACGACAGCGTGCTGTCCTCCACGATTCTGGGACTGTACAACGCAATGTCCGGCTCCGCCTTCTCTCAGGCGACGGTCTTCGCGCTGGGTATTCAGCCCTACATCAACGCCAGCATCATTATCCAGCTGCTGACCATTGCCATTCCCGCCCTGGAGCGGCTGGCAAAGGAAGGCGGCGAGGAGGGCCAGAAGAAGATTGCCCGCATCAGTCGTTACACCACGGTTGGTCTGGGTCTGCTGATGGGCTGGGCCTACTACACCATGCTCCACAACTATTCTTCTTCGAGTTTCTCCATCATCACCCAGGAAGGCTTCCTGCCTGCCCTGGTGATTATCCTGGCCTTCACCGCCGGCTCTACCGTGGTCATGTGGCTGGGTGAGCAGATCACCGAGTTCGGTATCGGCAACGGCATCTCCATGATCCTGTTTGCCAACATCGTCTCCGGTCTGCCCAGAATGGTCGGCAACCTCATCGCCATGAGCTGGTGGCAGATTCTCATCGTGCTGGTTGGCATGATCGCTCTGATTCTGTTCATCATCTTCATCAATGATGCCGAGCGTCGGATTCCCATCCAGTACGCCAAGCGTGTCGTGGGTCGGAAGGTCTACGGCGGTCAGAACACCAACCTGCCCATCAAGGTGAGCATGGCCGGTGTGATGCCCATCATCTTCGCCCAGTCCATCTGCTCTCTGCCTGCCACCGTCTGTGCCTTTACCGGTCACACCTCCGGCTGGTGGTATGAGAACGTCTGGAGCTCCTCCAGCTGGACTTACGCGGTGATTTACTTCCTGATGATCTTCTTCTTCAGCTGGTTCTACTCCACCATCCAGTACGATCCCGTGGAGATCGCCAACAACCTGAAGAAGAACGGCGGCTTCATCCCGGGCTTCCGTCCCGGCAAGCCTACCGCCGACTTCATCCATAAGGTTATCAACAAAATCTTGGTCTTTGGTGCTGTGTATCTGGGCGTTGTGGCCCTGCTGCCCATTGTCGCCGGCAACCTGATGGCAGGTGTCCGGAACCTGGCGATCGGTGGTACTTCCATCATCATCATCGTGGGCGTTGCGCTCGAGACGGTGAAGGCTCTGGAAGCACAGATGCTCATGCGGCACTACAAAGGCTTCCTGGACTAAGTCAGGAGGTATGGCAGGATGAATCTCATTCTACTGGGCGCGCCCGGCGCCGGAAAGGGAACACAGGCTGAGCTGCTGACACAGCAGCTTGGAATTCCCGCCATTTCTACCGGGAACATGCTCCGCGAGGCCATGGCAAATGGCACCGAGCTGGGCATGAAGGCAAAGAAGTACATGGACGAGGGCGCCCTGGTTCCCGACGAGCTGATTTTAAGCATCGTCGCCGACCGGGTGGCTCAGCCCGACTGCGCCAAGGGCTTTATCCTGGACGGGGTGCCCCGCACCCTGGCCCAGGCGGAGGCTCTGGAAAGCAAGGGCGTGAAAATCGACCATGTTGTTTCCATTGAGGTGGACGATGGGGCCATCGAGGGTCGGATGACCGGCCGTCGGGTCTGCGCCAAGTGCGGCGCAAGCTACCACATCGTCGCCAACCCCCCGAAGACGGAGGGCGTCTGCGATCACTGCGGCGGCGAGCTGATTATCCGCAAGGATGACAAGCCCGAAACCGTCCGGCATCGCCTGGAGGTCTACCACGCTGCTACCGAGGTTCTGAAGGACTTCTACGGCAAGCTGGGTCGGCTCCGTGTGGTCAACGGCAACCAGTCCATCGAGGGCGCCAACGAGGATATCCTCAAGGCAATAGGGGCGAAGGTATGATCACGATCAAAAATGAACGTGAGCTGGAAGTCATGCGTCAGGCCTGTAAAATTACCGCGGCAGCCCGTGCTTTGGCAGGGGAAATGGTAAGACCTGGCGTATCGACCAAGGCAATAGATCAGGCCGTCCACGATTTTATCGTGTCTCAGGGTGCGAAACCGTCATTCCTGAACTACGGCGGCTACCCTGCAAGCGCGTGCATCAGCGTCAACAGCACGGTTATCCACGGAATTCCGGGGCATTACACCCTGAAAGAAGGGGATATCGTTTCTGTGGACGTGGGGGCGTTCTATAAGGGTTTTCATGGCGATTGTGCCGCTACCTACCCCTGTGGTGCCATCAGCACCGAAGCGCGGAAGCTCATTGACGTGACCCGGCAGTCCTTCTACGAGGGCATCCGGAACGCGGTCAAGGGCAATCGTGTGCAAGATATCTCCCACGCCATCCAGACGTATGTGGAGTCTAACGGTTTTTCAGTTGTCCGTTCCTTCGTGGGTCACGGCGTGGGACGGCAGCTGCATGAGGAGCCGGAAGTTCCGAATTACGGAAATCCCGGCCGGGGGCCCAGATTGCTTCCCGGAATGACCATCGCGGTTGAGCCTATGGTGAACGTCGGCACCTATGATGTGCGGGTTCTCAAGGACGGCTGGACCACGGTGACCGTTGACGGCAAGCTCTCGGCTCACTATGAAAATACTGTACTCATCACCGACGGCGAGCCGGAAATACTCACCGTCACCGAAGGACTTTGAACTATGGATCCTGCAAGTCCGGACATCGGCATCTCGGATGTGGTGGTTTCCAAAGCGGGCAGGGATCAGGGGCAATGGTTCTATGTCTTGGACATGGATCAGAGCTTCCTGTTCCTGGCCAACGGAAAAGATCGCACGGTGGATAAGCCGAAACGAAAGAAACGCAAGCATGTGGAAAAAGTCCTTCGCTCTGAGACCAGAGTTGCTGCGAAAATCCGTAGCGGCGACAAAGTGCTCAACAGCGAATTACGAAGAGATCTGGCTTTCCTTGCCAGAGAAACCGCAAGCGAATAACCTGGGAGGGTAATAACTTGGCTAAGGACGACGTAATCGAGATTGAGGGCATCGTAACAGATGCACTGCCGAATGCTATGTTCAAGGTTGACATTGGCAACGGACACACCATTCTGGCACACATTTCCGGCAAGCTCAGAATGAACTTCATTAAGATCTTGCCCGGTGACAAAGTAACCGTTCAAATGTCTCCCTATGATCTGACCCAAGGCCGGATCACCTGGAGAAGTAAGTAATCTAAGAGAACCATTCTCATATGGAGGTTAAACAGTATGAAGGTAAGACCGTCCGTTAAACCCATGTGCGAAAAGTGTAAGATCATCAAGCGCAAGGGTCGCGTTATGGTAATTTGCGAAAACCCCAAGCACAAGCAGAGACAAGGCTAATAGGAGGTGCTGAAAGAATATGGCACGTATTTCTGGTATCGATCTTCCCCGCGATAAGCGGATCGAAGTTGCTCTGACCTATATCTACGGCATTGGACCGGCTCGGGCCGCCAAGGTTCTGCAGACCACCGGTATCGACCCCGATACCCGGGTCAAGGATCTGACCGAGGAGCAGGAAGGCCTGCTTCGTGATGCCATCGAGCATCACTTCATCATCGAAGGTGACCTGCGCCGGGAGACCGCTCTGAACATCAAGCGTCTGAGCGAAATCGGCTGCTACCGGGGCCTGCGGCATCGTCGCGGTCTGCCCGTTCACGGTCAGCGCACCAAGACCAATGCCCGTACCCGCAAGGGTCCCAAGAAGACCATTGCGAACAAGAAGAAGTAAGGAGGGATAATCAATGGCTGCAAAGAATGCAAAGAAAGTTGTCAAGCGCCGTCGCGAGCGCAAGAACGTTGAGAAGGGCGCAGCTCATATCCGCTCCTCCTTCAACAACACCATGGTTACCATCACCGACCTGGAAGGCAATGCGCTTAGCTGGGCTTCCTCCGGCGGACTGGGCTTCCGTGGCTCCAAGAAATCCACTCCCTATGCTGCCCAGACTGCCGCGGAAACCGCTGCCAAGGCTGCTATGGAGCACGGTCTGAAGACTGTTGAGGTTTATGTCAAGGGCCCCGGTCAGGGACGTGAGGCTGCGATCCGCGCCCTGCAGACTGCCGGTCTGGAAGTTGTTATGATTAAGGACGTCACTCCCATTCCTCACAATGGCTGCCGTCCCCCCAAGAGACGTAGAGTCTGATTTAGGTATAGGAGGAATTTTGCTTTATGGCTAAGAATATGCAGCCCGTGCTGAAGCGTTGCAGAACGCTGGGCGTTTCTCCTGCCGCTATGGGTTACAACAAGTCTTCCAACAAGAACCCCGGCGGTCAGAGAAGAGCGAAGAAGTCTGAGTACGCTACTCAGCTGACCGAGAAGCAGAAGGTCAAGTTTGTTTACGGCATCCAGGAGAAGCAGTTTCACAACTACTACACCAAGGCCGACCGGATGGAAGGCAACACCGGTGAGGAGCTGCTGACCTTCTGTGAGCGCCGTCTGGACAATGTTGTTTACCGTCTGGGCTTCGCCAACACCCGCCGTCAGGCTCGTCAGCTGGTGAACCATGGTCACTTCACCGTCAACGGCAGCCGTGTCAACATCCCCAGCTATCTGGTGAAGACCGGTGATGTGATCGCCGTTTCCGAGAAGGCCGCTTCCAACGCTTTCTTCAAGAAGCTGAAGGAAGACGACGCTTTCGTTGCTGCCCCCAAGTGGCTGGATCGTGATAAGAACACCCTCCAGGGTAAGGTTATTGCTATGCCTACCAAGGCCGATATCGACTTCGATATCGCTGTGCACCTCATCGTCGAGTTGTACTCCAAGTAATAATTTCCCCCCTACTGTATGCGTATTTGTCTGGTGGGGGATTCGTCCCCCACACACTTAAGGAGGGTTTTGATTCATGGTAGAAATTGAAAAGCCCCGCATCACCTGCCTGGACCAGCCCCAGGACGCTTCCTACGGCAAGTACGTCGTGGAGCCTCTGGAGCGTGGCTACGGTATGACCCTGGGCAATTCCCTGCGCCGTATCCTGCTGAGCAGTCTGCCCGGCTATGCAGCGACTTCCGTGAAGATTCAGGGCATACAGCATGAGTTTTCCACCATCCCCGGTGTTACCGAGGATGTGACGGAGATCGTGCTGAACGTCAAGCGGATCATTCCCAAGGTGCACTGCGCCGGTGTCAAGACCGTGCATATCGACGCTGTGGGTCCCTGCGAGGTCACTGCCGGTGATATCAAGGCGGACGCGGAGGTTGAGATCCTGAACCCGGAGCTGCACATCTGCACCCTGGGCGAGGATGCCACTTTCAATATGGAAATCACCCTGTCCCAGGGTCGCGGCTATGTTTCCTCTGACCGGAATAAGACGCCCCAGACCCCCATCGGTGTGATTCCCATCGACTCCATCTATTCCCCTGTGACCAAGGTGAATTACACGGTGGAGCCCTGCCGTGTCGGCGACAAGACCGACTACGACAAGCTGACCCTTGAGGTCTGGACCGATTCCACCATCACTGCCAAGGACGCTGTGTCTCTGGGTGCCAAGATCCTGTCTGACCATCTGACGGTGTTTACCAACCTGTCCGATACGGTCAGCACCTCTTCCACTGTGGTGGAGAAGGTGGCCGATCGCCCTGATGCCAAGCTTTCCATGACCATTGATGAGCTGGATCTGTCCGTCCGCAGCTTCAACTGCCTGAAGCGCGCCAACATCAACACCGTTGCCGACCTGATCAACAAGACCGGCGAGGACATGATGAAGGTTCGGAACATGGGCAAGAAGTCTCTGGACGAAGTGCAGAAGAAGCTGGAAATGATGGGTCTGTCCCTGGCCAGCGAGGAATCTGGCAGCAACAACTAAGTAACCTTTAACCTTTTCAAAAGGAGGAAACGTTCATGTTCGGCACTCGTAAGCTGGGCAAGACCAGCGCACAGAGAAAGGCTCTGCTGCGGCAGCAGGTCACCGATCTGCTGGCCAATGGCAAGATGGAAACCACCTTCTATCGTGCCAAGGAAGTGCAGCCTGTTGTTGAGAAGATGATCTCCCTGGGCAAGAAGGGTGACCTGGCGGCTTACCGCAAGGCTCTGTCCTTCATCACCAGCGAGGACGTCGCTCACAAGCTGTTTAAGGAGATCGCTCCCAAGTATGCTGACCGTAACGGCGGCTACACCAGAGTGACCCGCACCGGTGCCCGCCGGGGTGATGCTGCTGAGATGGCAGTCATCGAGCTGGTGTAATCCGGGATAGAAGCTGTGAAAAGGGCGTGCCTCCTTGGGGGTACGCTCTTTTTTGCAAAATCCGCCGAAATAGGCAAGAAAATACTTGACAAAACAGCCAATCCATTATATAATCTAAAAGCTGTCAAAAATGCTGCTATAGCTCAGTCGGTAGAGCGCATCCTTGGTAAGGATGAGGTCGCCAGTTCGAATCTGGCTAGCAGCTCCAAAAAATGACTAAGGCCGTTTGGCCTTGGTCATTTTTTATAACTCCTATTTTGAGATGGCGGCCTCATCCGCTCTGTCGGCGTAAGCCGACAGGATTTCAATCCGAGGTCGTAAGGCTTCCACGAAACCCCGGTTTCGTGGAAACCGGGTAGCCAGTTCGAATCTGGCTAGCAGCCGCCGCGAAAAAAGATGAAAAAAGCCTTGACAAATCGGTGTATCCATTATATAATCTAAAAGCTGTCAAAATGCTGCTATAGCTCAGTCGGTAGAGCGCATCCTTGGTAAGGATGAGGTCGCCAGTTCGAATCTGGCTAGCAGCTCCAAAAAATGACTAAGGCCGTTTGGCCTTGGTCATTTTTTATAACTCCTATTTTGAGATGGCGGCCTCATCCGCTCTGTCGGCGTAAGCCGACAGGATTTCAATCCGAGGTCGTAAGGCTTCCACGAAACCCCGGTTTCGTGGAAACCGGGTAGCCAGTTCGAATCTGGCTAGCAACTCCAAAGCCCAAGACCATCTGGTCTTGGGCTTTTTGTATATCAGCAAGTCATTGAGTACAACCAGTCGAAGAATGTCATTGCGAACCAGTGCCACAGCACTGGTGTGGCAATCCGTAAACCTAAGGAACCTCTGAATAAATTGTCCTTGACAAATCTGTCTACTTGTTGTAGTATATACTTGTCTACAAGAAATAGACAAAGGAGGAATCCCAATGGCAGACTATCATTTAGGCGAAATCGAATCCATTTTTGCGGATATTATCTGGTCAAACGCACCCCTGACCTCCCGGCTTTTGGCCGAGCTGGCGGAGCAGCGGCTTCGCTGGAAGCGGACGACCACCTACACGGTGCTCAAGCGGCTGTGTGATCGGGGGCTGTTTCAGAACCAGGGCGGCACGGTGACGGCGCTGGTCAGCCGGGAGGAGTTCTATGCCCGGCAAAGCGAACAGTACGTCCAGGATGCCTTCCAGGGCTCTCTGCCGGCCTTCCTGGCAGCCTTCGGCAGCCGGAAGAAGCTGGATGGCCGGGAAATCGACGAAATCCAGAAGCTCATCGATTCCATGCGGAGGTAGCGTTATGACAGCGATTTTTGAAAGGGTACTCAATATGAGCCTGACAGGCAGCATCGTGATTGCTGTGGTGCTGCTGGCCCGGCTGCTTCTGAGACGGGCTCCGAAAATCTATTCCTACATGCTTTGGGCGGTGGTGCTGTTCCGACTGCTGTGCCCCATTTCCCTGAGCGCGGGCCTGTCCGTTCTGAAACCCCTGCCTGTGACGACTTCCCAGGGGCTGAGCACTGTCACCTATCGGCCAGTGGAGCCGGTCATTCCGGCTTTTGGAGAGATCGGACAGGAAGATGCGAGGCCGGAACCTGCCGAGACGGTAAAAACAGAAACCGGCGCTCAGGTGATGACGCTGGCTGCCGCTGTTTGGCTGACGGTTGGCGGGGCGTTGGCAGGGTGCAGCCTGGTTCAGTATACTGTCCTTCGTCGAAAGCTTCGGGAGGCGGCGCCCTATCGGGGAGAAATTCTTCTTTCCGACAAAATCCGGACACCTTTTGTCATGGGCGTGCTGTCTCCGAAGATTTACCTGCCCTGGGATACTCCCCAGGAGGAGCGCCGCTTTATCATCGCCCATGAGCGGCAGCACATTCACAGAGGAGATCCCCTGTGGAAGCTGCTGGGCTATTTGGCTCTGTGCGTCCACTGGTTCAATCCCCTGGTGTGGCTGGCCTTCTTCCTGGGCGGGAAGGATATGGAAATGAGCTGCGACGAGGCGGTTCTCAACCGCCTGGGGGAGGACATCCGGGCGGATTATTCCCAGGCACTTCTGCGCCTTGCCACCCACAAGCGGCTGATTGCCGGTATGCCCCTGGCCTTCGGCGAGGGAGAGACCAAGGGTCGGGTGCGGAATATGGCTCGCTGGCGGCGTCCTAAGGTCTGGGTCAGCGGAATCTGCGCGGTGCTGTGTCTGGTGGTGCTGGCCGTCTGCGCTCTGAATCCCCAGAAGGCGGACAGCACGCCCGTGGGTGCCGTTGTAACGGCCGAAGAGCGCCTGAATATCCGAGCGAAAGCCAGTGCCAGCAGTGTCGTTGTCGGCAGCTATGAGCACGGCACAGCCATTACCATCCTGGAAAGGAAGGGCAGCTGGGGACGCACCGACCGGGGCTGGATTTTCATGGATTATGTCACGCTTTCGGAAAACAGCATATCAGGCACCACTGGCCCGGCAAGTATGGGCATCTGGGGCCTGTATTACACGCTCCCGGAGGGCTGCGTCCAGGTGACACTGGAAGCCAGCGAGGATCGAAATGAACAGGAGCTGCGGGAAGGAAACACGGTCATCGGCGGTGTCCGGGCTTTCAAAATCCCAAGTGACATCTCCGGTGCGGACTGGCTGGAGGAGCTGGTGTTCCCAGAGTGGGGCATGGAGAATGTGGGCTATTTCACCAGCGGAACCCTGGACAGCGGCTATACGGTGGAATTTTTCAGCGACGTGCCCGAGGGTCAGCCCAAAACCCTTTTGAATCGACACAATGTCTATTTGTGGGAAAATCGGATTTATGACGTGTGGTTTAACGAGTATACTGTCAGCCCGGAAGTTGAGAGTGCCATCCTGAATACCCTCAGCTTCGGCAGTGAGACGGCCATTCCTTCGTCTCTGCCCATTGATCTGGCAATGCTTCCGGAGAATGTGAGCCTGAAGTCCGGCGAGAATGGCGCAATCCTCTTTGTGAAGGACGGAGAAACCGTCGGCCAAATTGACACCTATGACATTCCGGATTCTGTGGAAAACCCGTATGCGGATTTTGATTGGCTGGCAGAGGCCGGAATATCGGATGTGAATGACGATGAGTTGGTTCGATCCGGTGGTTCCTCACTCTACGGCGACTGGGATCTCCAGGCGGAAAGTGACGTGATACCCGGTCAGCCTCAGACGGTGAAGCGGTGGCATACCTTCTTTATCGCTGACCGGAAGGCCTACGACGTCTGGTTCGACCTGACGAAGATTTCGGAAGGGGAATACTGGAATCTTATGTCGCTTATGGTCAATGGAGAGCCGGAAGAGACCACCCTGAGCCAGGATGCCCATTGGGGCGAGAGTTTCCTGAGCAATGATGGCACGGTTTCCTTCCAGGCGGATATCTCCTACGACCCAACGGCGCCGGCGGAAGAGGGAACCCTGTCCGCACCGGAAATGCTGGCGGCGGTGAAGCGGGAGATGCAGGCCGGAACCATGGACGGCTTCGGTCTTGGCACCAAGGAAATGGGTTACACCGACGTGGAATGCTTCGTGAATCTGACAGACCTGGTACTGGAAACAAGGAAGACGGACAGCGGCGAGGAGATCCCCCAGCTGATCGTCATGGGCTTTGTCATTTACAAGTTCTCTGATGGCAACACCATCGGTCAGGAGCTGGGCATTCACGAGTTGATGGCTCTGGATGCCAGAGACGGAAGCTTCCTGTCCGGCTTCGGAAGAGTGAGCTAAAGCAGAAGAAAGCTCCCAATATACGTTGTCATTCCGAACCAGTCCGCAGACTGGTGTGGGAATCCCCCGGTTGAACGTAAAAGCTACTGGTTTAGGATTGAAAATATTTGAATATCAGGGGGATTGCCACGCCAGTGTGAGCACTGGCTCGCAATGACCGTGTATAATGGGCTTTCTATTGACAAAACAGTTACATTGGAGTAAGATGCTTCCTATCGAAAAAGAGAGAAGGAACGCATATGTACGGCTTGGGAACGATCATCAACACGGGAGCCATTGTGGCCGGGGGTCTGGCTGGGATTCTGTTCGGCAGATTTTTGAAGGAAAACGTACAGGATACCCTGAGCAAGTGCTGTGGGGTCAGTACCCTGATGATCGGCATTGCCGGGGCGTTGGAGAAAATGCTCACCCTGGAAAAGGGGGCGATTTCCAGCGGCGGCAGTATGCTTCTGGTGCTGTGTCTGACCGTCGGCGGGGTTATCGGAGAGCTTCTGAACCTGGAGGGAGCCTTCGAGTGCTTCGGTCGGTGGCTGAAGGAGAAGACAGGCAACGCCAAGGACAAGGGCTTTGTGAACGCCTTCGTCACCGCCTCCTTAACGGTTTGCATCGGAGCTATGGCCATCGTCGGCTCTATTCAGGACGGCCTAACGGGAGACTATTCCGTCCTTGCGACAAAAGCGGTGCTGGATTTCATCATCATTATGGTTATGAGCTGCTCCCTGGGCCCTGGGGCGGCGTTCTCCGCAATCCCGGTCGCAATCCTGCAAGGAAGCGTCACCGCCCTGGCGGGGCTTGTGCGGCCTGTGATGACAGAAGCCGCGCTGAACAATCTCTCTCTGGTGGGTTCGGTGCTGATTTTCTGCGTGGGCATTAACCTGCTCTGGGGTAAAAAGATACGGGTTGCCAACCTGCTGCCCGCTATCGTGCTGGCGGTAGTTGCCGCCTTTCTCTGAGAATAGACCGGGGCCGATGATCGACCCCATACAAATATAAAAGAAGCTGCCATTGCAAGTCGGTGCGCACACCGGCGTGGGAACCCGCTTCTCCCTAGGGGGACGGATTGCCACACCAGTGCTGCGGCACTGGTTCGCAATGACAGCTTTATTGTTTCTTGCTCCCTTTTGCGGGAAAGATGTCTGGCCGGGCGGCTTTTTAACCCCGCTCGAATTTTCCCTTCTTCACACTGGGAAGCTTGATGAGATTTGCCAATGCGCAGCCCAGGAAGGCAAACAGCGTACCAAGCACCATGGAAACCAGCACATCGGAGGGATAGTGTACATACAGATACAGCCGGGAGAAGGACACGGCGATGGCAATGATCAGCGCCGGGATGCCCATTTTCTTGCTGTATTTCAGCAGCACCACCGCCGCCTCAAAGGAGGCGATGGTATGGCCGGAGGGGAAGGAGAAGTCGCTCTGCTCCTTAATTAACAGGTTGATGGTAACGCCCAGCTGAGCCTGTAAATCATAGGGTCGTATCCGGGCAACCAAGGGCTTCAGGGTGATGTTGCACACCAGAAGCCCAAGAATCAGGGCGAAGAGCATGGAAATCCCGATTTTTCGGGTTTTGGGGAGAATCAGCATGAGCACCGCCCAGGCAATCCAGAACACGCCTCCCTCGCCGAAGAGGGTGATGATGGGCATGATCTTGTCCATCAGGGGAGACTGGAGATTGGCCTGAATCCAGTCCAGAATGGGAAGGTCAAAGGAAAGGGCCAGTTGATTCAGAAAGGCTGCCATGGGTCACGCTCCTTCCGTTGCCGCGGTGGTTTCCGCAGTGGTTTCGCCGGTGGTTTCGGCGGAGGCCGTGGGGATGGTGGTCTGCTCACCGGGGTTCTGGAACAGGGCATACAGGGTCATGGGCTTCAGGGTCACGCCGTCGGGGATGGAAACCTTGCCCTCGTCGTCGGGCTGGAACTGAAGGTTATAGACCTTGGCACCGTTTTCGTCCTGGTCGATGGTGACCCAGCCGGTGAAGACCTTACCCTCGGGGGTGGACACCACAGGAGTCACAATCTCCTTGGCATCGGTACCGAAGAACTGGCTGTGCACCTCGGTTTCGCCGTTCATGAAGGTCAGGCGCACCCGGCCTACGGGCTGGGACACGTCCACGTTGGTGGAGTTGAAGCACATCCACTTGCCGGCGTCGTTCTTCCGGAAGAACAGGCTGGAGGCATAGGGGAAGGTTTTGATGGTGCCGTCGGTACGGGTGACGTTCACGTCCAGAGTGACCCGAACGGAGAAGATATCCCCGTTGTACAGGGCGAAATTCGTGACGTTCATATTGTCCAGGGTGAAGCCGTTGTTGCTCTGAACCCACAGATTGTCTTTGGTAATGCTGGTCAGAGACTTGTAGGCCTCGCCGGTGGGGTCAAAAATCTGGGCGGCATGGCCACGGTCGTTGTCCACAGCCAGCATCCAGTTGCAGTAGGTTTCTGCTGCCTTGACGGCGGCGGCCCGCTGGTCATCGTTCATGGTGTTGCTTTCCAGACGCTCGGTGAAGGTTCGGGTGGCCTCGTCGTAGGTGACTTCCATCTGAGTGCCGCTCTTGTCGAAGATGGTGACCACAGGCTGAGCCATCAGGCCATCCACCTGCTGGGTGCACATGCTGGCACCGGTGGTGCCCTCAGGCAGATAATCCTCCGCCCGGGTGGTGGCTACCTGGATGATGGTGTTGTCATCCAGGGGAACGTCGTTGATAAAGGCGGTATGCCCGTCCAGCTTGACCACATAGTAGGTGCCTGCCCGGTCAAAGTAGACCTCCACAGAGCCCAGCTGCCAGTCGGGAATCTTCTTCAGATCCTCCAGCTTGTCGGTGCCGGTGGCTTTGTTCTTGTCCGTCAGAGTGAAGGAGGCAACCTTTTCGCTGCCCAGGCGAACCACATACTTCTTGTCACCGGACAAGCCAGCGGAGGTTTCCAGATACGTCAGCTTCTGATCGCCTACCTTGTTCTTCATGTAGGTGACGTAAGCGTCCTTACCCTCATAGGCGGAATCCTTGGCACCGGCGGATTCATACAGAGCGCCCCAGTCAGGGTTGGTGAACAGCTGGGTGAAGACCTGCTCCGCCTTGGGGGCGGGCTGCGCCAGCTCGAAGTCGGTGAGCCAGCCGTGGAGCCAGTTCAGGCCGATGAAGGTGCCCAGGAAGAACACCAGAATGAACAGGAAATACAGGGTGTAGAAAATCACGCCGCCCAGCCGGGGGCCGGATTTCTTCTTCTGACTGACGGGGGGCTCCTGGGCGGGCATAGGCCGTCTGGTGGCAGGCCGCTGAGCGTTGGGGCTGCCCGCCGGACGCTGTGCGGGTCGGGCACCGGGGGTTCCGGTGGGACGCTGGCCGCCGGCACGCTGGGCGTTTGCCGGATGGGGGGGCATACCGCCGCCGGGTCGCTGACCGCCGGCGGAGGCGGCGGGACGCTGGGCATTGGGGTTGACCCCGGGACGCTGGGAATTGGGGACACCTGCCGGGCGGGAGGCCGGGGCAGGCCGCCGGACATTCTGGGAAGCCGGAGCCGTGGGGGCAGTCTGGGCAGGACGCTTGACCGGCTCCTGGGGGGCGGCGGGCTTCGCGGGCTCCTTGGTTTCCTCGGGATCCTCAATGTCGTCCAGGAAGCTCAGGTCGAAGTCCAGCCCTAAGTCCAGGTCGTTGAAGGAAAAGGGCTTTTCCTTGGGTGCGGGCTGGGTGTCGTCCATATCCGGAGTCAGATCATCCATATCAAAATCATCGTGCTTTTTCATGGTTACACCCCCTTATTAAGATGCTGCCCGAACCAGCCAGTAGTTGGGCATCCGTCTGGGCTTGGACTGAATCAAAGACGGGGTGTTGACGAAAATGGCATCCTGGGAAGCGGTGCCCAGCTTGCCGTTCACATCCCGATACATCATGATGGAAGAAGAGCCGCCGTCCATATTGCAGGCGTTGACGGCGCCGTACTCCTGCATTACGTTGACCATATCCGCGTAGGTAGCGCCCAGGGAGCCTACCTGACGGCCGTCGGCGCAGACGATAATCACGGTGCCGTCGCTGCGCTGACCGATGGCGGTTCTGGGATTCATGCCGGACTTGTCGTTGTAGGCCTCCAGATTCACCTCGCCGTTCATAATCAGAACGGGGCCGAAGCAGCAGCCGTCCCGGATTTTCAGATTTTCCGCCTCAGACTGGCTCAGATTGGTCTTGGAAACCACCAGAATGTTGTCCTCGTTGAAACCGGCGAAGCCCTCTAGACCGGGCTGCTTGCCGGAGGTCCAGACCACCTTGCCCTCGGATACCACAAGACCCAGAGGGGTGCTGCCGACGGTGGCACTGACCGTGCCGTCGTCAAAGAAGGCACCGGCATTGATGGCGGCAATCACATCCGGATTTTCCTCCATGACCTCCGTCAGACGTTTGCCGGGGATGGCGGTGGAGAACTTTTCGGTGGAGGTGCCCATATAGACCTGAGAGGGATCCCGGATGAGCATAATGTGGGCGGTGTAGGTATCGCCGTACCGGGTCTCGGTGCGGACACCGTCGGGGTAGTTGTCCCACTCGTTGGTATTGCCGGTGATGACGTTGTTGGCCTGCACCACAATCTGGGAAATGTCGGTGACATCGTCCTCCAGCCCGTCAGAGACGCTGCTGGTGCGGATTTCGTCCACGGCGTCCTGACCGATGAACAGGGCAGGTACCCACTTGGTGGCACTGGCCTCGATCAGGGTCATGGTCAGACGGTCACGGGCGGCAGGGGAAGGGCCGTTGAACACCAGGTTCAGCACCAGCACCAGCGCGGCAGCAGCCAGAATGACCACAGTGAACAGCACCAGGAAGAATCTGCGGATGATGCGGCCCAGCAGGCCGCTGCCCTTTTTCTTTTTCTTCTTGGTCGGCATGGCACCCTCGGTGCCGGGAACCGGATTCGTGTTTTTCTTGTTCATAGACGTAACCTCTTACTTGGATTTTTCCGGAGCAAAGACCCAGCGCTGCTGGATCATATAACTGACAATGTACAGAACCGTCATCACAACGGCATACAGGAAGGTGCGCAGCCCATTGGAATTTTCGCTGATTCCCAGCAGAATATAGGTTTCCTGGGTCAGAAGCACCTGCAAAGCCATCTGAGGCAGAGCCAGGGCATAGTAGCGGAGCAGAGCCTTGCCGGTGCTGACATGGGTCTGGAAGACCAGCTTCTTATTCAGGAAGAAGTTCAGCAAAGAAGAAACCACTCTGGCGCCAACGCCGGCGCAGGTCGTCCGGGCAATGCCTGTCAGGGGCAGGGCAGAGCTAAGCAGGGAGTAGCCGCCGATGTCCACCGCCGCGCTGGCAAGGGAGCTCAGGGTGTAGCGGAAGAAATGAGCCAGAATCAGCTTGTAAATCCGCCAGGAGTCGTGGATCACCCGGAAATGGGAGCTTTTGTTGTCCTCAATATAAACCGTGCGGATTTTCTGCTCGTCAAAGGGAATGCCCTGATCCTTGAAGGCCAGCAGCATATTGGTCTCATATTCAAACCGATCGCCGTAAACCTCCGCCAGCTGGTTGAGATAGCTTGCGGGAATGGCACGCAGCCCTGTCTGGGTGTCGGAAATCGTCATGCCCACGAAGACTTTGAAGATAGCCGAGGTGGTGCGGTTGCCGAACCGGCTTCTGGGGGGCACGTCCGGCTGGGAAAAGTCCCGGCAGCCCAGGACAACACAGCCGGTTTCCAGCATTTTCTCGCAGCAGGCGCGGGTATCCTCCGGATGATGCTGGTTGTCGCCGTCCACGGTGACAACGCCCAGACTGTCCGGCCGGTTCTGGAGAACATACCGGAAGGCGTTCTTCAGCGCCGCGCCCTTGCCCTTGTTGACCTCGTGGTGCAGCAGGGTGATTTCCGGGTGCTGGGCTGCCAGGTCGTGGAAGTAGTGCAGATTCTCGGGCTTGCTGCCGTCGTTGATCAGGATAATATCGGAAAAACCATATTCCAGCAGTCCGTCCACCACGGCGACCAGCTTGTCGTCGGGATCCAGGGAAGGCAGAACCACGGAAACTCGGGATAAGTCGTTCATATTCATACCGCCTCTTTCCAAATGCGCATAATACTTGACAATAAAGCCTATATAGTATAACACACAACTTGCCGTTTGCAAAGGGTTTTAAGAAAAAGTTAAAGGAAAAAGTCGTAAGATCTGGCTTTTGAAGGAAAGGAGGAAGGTCACCGCCGCACAAAAAAGAGGGCGGCCTATGGCCGCCCCTACAGACTCTATGGTTGGATTTGCGCTGTTTCAAAGCACCTTGGACAGGAAGTCCTTCAGTCTGGCATTCTGGGGATTGCCGAAAACCTGGGCAGGGGAGCCCTGCTCCAGAATTTTGCCGCCGTCCATGAACAGCACCCGGTTGCCAACCTCCCGGGCAAAGCCCATCTCATGGGTGACCACCACCATGGTCATGCCGTCGGCGGCCAGCTCCTTCATGACGTTCAGCACCTCGCCTACCATTTCCGGATCCAGGGCGGAGGTGGGCTCGTCGAACAGCATCACCTTGGGATTCATGGCCAGAGCCCGGACAATGGCGATCCGCTGCTTCTGACCGCCGGAAAGCTGGTTGGGATAGGCATCGGCCTTTTCCTCCAGACCTACCCGCTTCAGAAGCTGCATGGCTTTCTCGTTGGCCTCCGCCTGGGTCATGAGGCCTGTGCGCACGGGAGCCAGGGTGATGTTTTTCAGAATGGTCATGTTGGGGAAGAGGTTAAAGTGCTGGAACACCATACCCATCTGCCGGCGCACCTTGTCGATGTCCGTCTTGGGGCTGGTGATCTCCACCCCATCGAAGGTGATGGAGCCGGCATTTGGCTCTTCCAGCAGGTTCAAGCTGCGAAGGAAGGTGGATTTGCCGGAGCCGGAGGGGCCGATGATGACCACCTTGTCCCCGGGATAAATGTGCTCGGAGATATTGTCCAGCACCAGGTGATCGCCGAAGGATTTGCTCAGGTTTTTAACGTCTATCACTTTGACGCAGCCTCCTTTCCAGAATGCTCAGCAGCCAGCTGAAAATCATGACGAGAACCAGATAGATCAGGGCAATGCCCAGCAGCGGGAACATCTGCTCGTAGGTTCTGCCGTAGATGGCCTGAGCGGCGTAGACCAGCTCCTTGCCGCCGATGACGGTGATCAGGGAGGTGTCCTTCAATAGAACAATGAACTCGTTGCCCAGAGCCGGGAGAATGGCCTTGAAGGCCTGGGGAATGACGATAAAGCGCATGGTGTCGATATAGTTCAGACCCAGGCTCCGGCCTGCCTCCGCCTGACCGGGATCCAGAGCCATCAGGCCGCCCCGGATGATTTCGGAGACATAGGCACCGGAGTTGATGCCCAGGGTCAGAGCGCCGACCATGGTGTAGTTCCGGGAGGAGGAGAAGATGACAAAGCCCATAATGAGCAGCTGCACCATCATAGGCGTGCCCCGGATGACCGTGGTGTAAACCTGGCAGATGCCGTTGAGAACGCCCAGCACCGGATTGTGCTTGCCGGTGCGCTGCTGGTCGTGGGCGGTACGAACCATGGCCACCAGCACACCAAGCAGGATACCGATGGTCAGTGCCATAGCGGTGACCATCAGGGTGGTGCCCACACCGTTAAAGTATTGCTTCCAGCGACTGCCGTCGATGAAAGCCTGATAGAATTTGACGTAGAATTCCTGCCATCCGGTGGCCTCACCGGCCCGAAGCAGAGCCTTCCAGGCTTCGTACTGTTCCACAAGCTCACTCCTAAATATATATTTTGGGTAATTGTTTCCGGGAAAGAGCCTCTCCGGGGCTTCTTCACGCAGACAATTAACACATCGTATCAGGGGCGGCAAAAGCCGTCCCTGATACAAAAAAGTGCATGGAAAGGGGGAAATTATTCGGCGGTGATGTACTTGCCGATGATGGTGTCAAGAGTGCCGTCGGCAGTCAGCTCAGCCAGGGCGCCGTTGACGGCATCCAGAAGAGTGGTGTTGTCCTTGTTCACGCCGATGGCGTAGTTCTCGGTGACGTACTCGGTGTCCAGGATGGTCAGACCGGGGTTGGCCTCCACATAGGCTTCGGCAGGAGCGGCATCGATGACCACGCAGTCAACCTGGCCGTTTTGCAGAGCCTGAACGGCGGAAGCGCCGTTGTCGTAAGCGGTGACATGATCCTCGCCGTAATCATCGGAGGTGTAGATGTAGCCGGTGGTGCCCCGCTGGGTGCCGATCATCTTCTCGCCCAGGTTGTCCAGGGTTACGTCGGAGCCTTCCTTGACGATGACCACCTGCACGCCGGTAGCGTAGCTGTCGGTGAAGTTCATGACCAGCTTCCGGTCATCGGTGACGGTGACGCCGGCCATCACGATGTCGGACTTGTTCTGCTGGACAGCCAGCAGAGCGGCGTCAAAGTCCATGTCGTCCACTTCCAGTTCCAGACCCAGCTTCTTGGCGATGGCGTCGGCAACCTCAACATCAATGCCCTCAATAGAGCCGTCATCGGCGATCATCTCATAGGGAGGGAAGGAAGCGTTGGTGGACATAATCAGCTTGCCGGCCTCGATGGTCTTGACCTCGGCGGCGGGGGCTTCGGTGTCCGCAGCGGCAGCCGTGGTCTCGGCAGCGGCGGCAGGGACAGTGGTGGCGGCAGGGGTCTCGGTCTTGGCGCCGCAGGCGGCCAGGCTCATCATCAGAACCAGGACCAGAGCCAGAGAAAGCATCTTTTTCATAATCATGATCTCCTTTTCTCGTTTCCAAGTGTTTCGCTTGGAGAATTGATGAATGAATTATACCGCGGCGAAGGGGATACGTCAAGGACTGATGTGAACAATTCTGAGGAAAATATTCCGATTCTTCTGATATCAATGCACAAAAATATACAAAACAGACTGGAATATACGAATATTCAAAGGATGTATGCAAGACTGAAATTGAAAGAATATGCAACGCCGAATGGATATAATACAAGCTTTCGGAATATTTGCCCCTGTTGGCGCGGAACACCCTGGAATGAAAGAACCCCGGCGCGGTTGACCAGACCGTACCGGGGTTCCCTCAGAGAAAAAGAGAGGTAAGAAAATGAAAAAGAATGATTTGCTCTTGCTGTCTTTATTATAGCCGGGGGGTATTAAAAAATAAGGGGTTAAATATTAAGGAAGTATTAAGCGCGTAAAAAAGCGGAAGTTGTTTTTGTACAACATGTATAGTTGTGAATTTTTTGTTGCTTTTTCCTACTGGCCCTTGACATTTTTGAGGAATGGGATATAGTAAGGACAAAAGAATTTAGCACTCGCAACGATAGAGTGCTAATCCGCCAAGAAAGAAGGATGACTTATGAATCTTGATATCTATACGAATAAATCCAAAGAGGCCATCCAGTCCGCCCAACAGCTGATGTCTCAGAATCACAACCCCCAGCTGGAGCAGATCCATCTGCTGGTGGCTCTGCTGGAGCAGGAGGATGGGCTGGTTCCCCAGCTTCTGAAAAAGATGGACGTTACTCTGGAGAGCTTCCGGGCGGCAGCCCGGGCAGAGCTTCAAAAGCTGCCCGGAGTCAGCGGCAGCGTGAGCCTTGACCAGGTTCAGGCGGATTCCAGTGTGATCTCCGCCCTGAACGCGGCTGAGGAGCAGGCGAAGTCCATGAAGGACGAGTACGTCTCCGTGGAGCATCTGCTTCTGGGTCTGATGGAAACCGCCCAGGGCGGCGTGAAGCGGCTCTTTGACACCTATCGGGTCACCAAGGAGGCTGTGCTTCAGGCCTTGCAGGCCGTCCGGGGAAACCAGCGGGTTACCACCGACAGCCCGGAGGGCACCTATGAGGCTCTGGAGAAGTACGGCACGGATCTGGTGAAGAAGGCCAGAGAGCAGAAGATGGATCCGGTTATCGGCCGTGACGAGGAGATCCGGAATGTCATCCGGATTCTGTCCCGGAAGACCAAGAACAACCCTGTGCTTATCGGTGAGCCTGGCGTGGGTAAAACCGCCATTGTGGAGGGCCTGGCTCAGCGGATTGTCAAGAAAGAGGTTCCTACCTCTTTGCAGGATAAGAGCGTGTTCTCTCTGGATATGGGCGCGCTGGTGGCCGGCGCCAAGTACCGGGGCGAATTCGAGGAGCGGCTGAAGGCCGTTCTGAACGAGGTCAAGCAGTCCGAGGGTCGGATTCTGCTGTTCATCGATGAGCTGCACACCATTGTGGGAGCCGGCAAAACCGAGGGCAGCATGGATGCGGGCAACCTCTTAAAGCCTATGCTGGCCCGTGGTGAGCTGCACTGCATCGGCGCTACCACTCTGGACGAGTACCGGCAGTATATTGAGAAGGATCCGGCTCTGGAGCGTCGGTTCCAGCCGGTCATGGTCAACGAGCCTACGGTGGAGGACACCATCGCCATCCTGCGTGGCCTGAAGGAGCGGTACGAGAACTTCCACGGCGTGAAAATCACGGATCCCGCCATCATTGCCGCCGCAACCCTTTCCCATCGGTATATCACCGACCGGTTCCTGCCGGACAAGGCCATCGACCTGATCGATGAGGCCTGCGCCCAGCTGCGCACCGAGCAGGACTCCATGCCCACGGAGCTGGACAGCGTGAACCGCCATATCATCCAGCTGCAAATTGAGGAGGAGTCCCTGAAGAAGGAAGAAGACGAGCTTTCCAAGAGCCGTCTGGCTCAGATTCGCAAGGAGCTGGCTGAGGAGCAGGAGAGCTTCAACGCCAAGAAGGCCCAGTGGGAGAACGAAAAGAACTCCCTGGAGAAAGTTCAGAAGATCCGCAAGGACATTGAGGACTTGCACCGTCAGATCGAGGCTGCCGAGCAGAGCTATGACCTGGGCAAGGCCGCCGAACTGAAATACGGCCGCCTGCCTCAGCTGCAAAAGCAGTTGGAGGAGCAGGAGCGCCGGAACCAGCAGGAGGGCGACAGTGCTCTGGTGCATGAGAAGGTCACCGACGAGGAAATCGCCAAGATCGTGGAGCGTTGGACGGGCATTCCCGTCAGCCGCCTGGTTCAGGGCGAGCGGGAGAAGCTGCTCCATCTGGACGAGACCCTCCATAAGCGGGTGGTCGGCCAGGATGAGGCCGTTCAGGCCGTCACCGAGGCCATCCAGAGAAGCCGGGCAGGCATTCAGGATCCCAACCGGCCCATCGGTTCCTTCCTATTCCTGGGCCCCACGGGTGTTGGTAAGACCGAACTTGCCAAGGCACTGGCGGAAGCCCTCTTTGACGATGAGAACAATCTGGTGCGGATCGATATGTCCGAGTATATGGAGAAATTCTCCGTGTCCCGGCTCATCGGCGCGCCTCCTGGATATGTGGGCTATGAGGAGGGCGGCCAGCTGACCGAAGCGGTTCGCAGAAAGCCCTATTCCGTAGTCCTGTTCGATGAGGTGGAAAAGGCCCATCCGGATGTGTTCAACATTCTGCTGCAGGTGCTGGACGACGGCCGGATCACCGACTCTCAGGGCCGTACCGTGGACTTCAAGAACACGGTGCTGATCCTGACCTCCAACCTGGGCTCTCAGGAGCTGCTGGGCGGCATCAAGGCCGACGGCGAAATTTCCGAGGATGCCAAGGAGCGGGTGATGGCGTTGCTGCATCGTTCCTTCCGTCCCGAGTTCCTGAACCGGCTGGATGAGATCGTCTTCTACAAGCCTCTGACCAAGGAGAATATCACCAGGATCATCGACTTGCAGATTGCCAAGCTCAACGACCGTCTGGCAGATCAGCAGATTACCTGCGTCCTGACGGACGCGGCGAAGACCTTCATCGTTGACGAGGCCTATGACCCCGAATTCGGTGCCCGTCCTCTGCGTCGGTATGTCCAGCATACCGTGGAAACCATGCTGAGCAAGAAGCTGCTGGAAGGTGCCGTCACCACCGGCTCCACCGTTACGGTGGACTGTGTGGACGGCCAGCTGGAAATCCGGTAAACCAAAGAATCCAAAACCCCCGCCGAGGCGTAAGCCTCGGCGGGGGTTTACTATGTTAAGAGGGGAATTTTACCTAATTCAAAATTCAAATTCAATGGTCACCAGTGTGAAAAGCCGTATTCCAAAGCCTTCCCCTCCGGGGTGGTGCTCCGCGCAGCGAATCAAAATCTAACAATTGCCAGTGGCAATTGCTCCATAATGTATAGGTGGCTCGCGCGTCTCCCGCAAGCGCGAGACGGATGAGGGCAAAAACGGCACATTGCTCAGAAAATCTCCATCGTCCCCCCACAAGTTTTGAATCGGTTCTCGGAAACTTGGAGGGGATTGCCACACCAGTGTGAGCACTGGTTCGCAATGACATGCGTTACAAGAAGGTGCCAAGAAAATAACTAGAAGTTATTTTAGAATTCCCTCCATGGCATCCAACGTGACGTAATCCAGTGGGATATGGCCTATGGCGGCGGCCATGTCCGTGTAGGAACTGCCGCAGCTGCCATAAATCCTTCGTGTCATGGACAGGGTCAGAAGCTCCACAAAGGCGGCCTGGATGCCCTCGGCGGTGTCCCTGCCCAGAGTCTCACTGTCATTGAAGAAGACAATTTCGCCGTCCTGATTGTACTTGTCCGCAAAGAACTGCCGCACGGCGGCATCGTCCGTGGCAAGGTAGAACCGGGTGTCGGAGTCTTCCTTCAGACGGGCTTCCAGCACCCGGCAGAACAGCTCCGTGGGACTTTGCCGGATGCTTACGCTGTGGTCGGTGCGGCGGATGTGCAGGCCAATGACTGGATGCAGCCCGCCCTGGGTGATTTTTTCAATTTTCTCCCGGGCCTGTGCTTCCAGCTCCGGCGCGGGGGTGAAAATGGAGCAGTCCACATCCCGGGAATCCCGGTGGAAGGTCTCGCAGGTTTCATAGTAGGTTTTATCCTGGGGAATCAGGTTTCCTGCCTGCTTGAGCTTCATCACCTGGTCGTTGCCCACCCGATGCCGGTATCCCAGGCGCAGTCGGTAGTAGGCAAGCTTCGCCGCCAGGCTGTCTTCTCCCGTCACGTCCACAACCCGGATGCCCCGGGGCAGGGAGAACAGGGCCTTGGCCGGGCAGTTCAGCTCCTCATTTGCCGTCCATTTGACGATCAGCTTCCCGTGCTGGGGACGAATCAGCTGGTAGGCGGAGGCGATGACCCGCATCCGGTTGCACAGGCCTCCGATGGGTTCCACATAGACTTTCATATTCAGACGCTCCAAGGTAGGGTCTATCTGAAAACCGGGAATATGACCAACGGCGAGGGATTTTTCGCCTGATGAAGCCATTTTTTTGCAGGAATACTCTGCGTATTGCAAGAAAAAATGGTGCCCAGCAGGTGGAAAAGACCCGCTGTTTGGGCGTGTTGACGGTTTTCAGATAGACCCTAAAATCTTTAGAAAAGATTTTAATTGCCCGAAGGGCAAGGAGTTCCTATGAGACTTGTTTTGTGATTTCTTTCCTTATAAATCACAAAACTGGCAGCGCCGTCAGGCGATGCCTTCCTGATTAAAATTAAGATTTTAATCAGGAAATAGTATCAAAAGTTACTCAGAATCCTTGACAATTCCAGTAGAACATGGTATTCTATCCTAACAATTGAAAATTACCTGTACATCGAGTGAGGGAGTAGTCAGCGCGTCCTGGGTGCGTAGCAAGTCAACAATCGCGGCGGAAAACGCCTGGCTTGCTTTCATTGACGAGACTCATTGTCTGTCTTCCTCGTTTTCAGCGTTTTGCCTGACAATCCCGGAAGACTGTCAGGTATTTTTCTTTGTCATTGGGTGTATCATTGGGATAATACTATTTCTTAATAAAATGATTTCATCATTTTACTTAAGCCGTTTCACGGCAGACCGCCTGGGCGGCGGTAAGAAATGTATTGACTTCGTTTTTTAGCGGCAGTGGCCGCTGGCCGCAATCTTGCGGCCTAATAAAACGCTTTTAAGCGTTTTATTAGGGTCTATCTGAAAACCGGGAATATGACCAACGGCGAGGGATTTTCCGCCTGATGAAGCCATTTTTTTGCAGGAATACTCTGCGTATTGCAAGAAAAAATGGTGCCCAGCAGGTGGAAAAGACCCGCTGTTTGGGCGTGTTGACGGTTTTTAGATAGACCCTAAAATCTTTAAAAAAGATTTTAATTGCCTGAAGGGCATGGAGTTCATATGAGACTTGTTTTGTGATTTCTTTCCTTATAAATCACAAAACAGGCAGCGCCTTCAGGCGATGCCTTCCTGATTAAAATTAAGATTTTAATCAGGAAATAGTATCAAATCCGCGGATGGAATTTCATCCGTGCTTCCGAAAAAAGAGGGCGGCGGCAGAAGCCGCCGCCCTAAGGGTTCGGTAAATTACTCGGTCTTGAAGCGATCCGCACCGGTGTCAGCGCCGCCGGCGTTCAGAGCAGCCATGACCTCTTCAATATAGGTGCCGATGTTGTTCTTGGCATCCTCGAAGTCATAGTCCATGACGTTGTCGGGATCCAGGCCGAACTGCATGGCGACCTCGGGCTGAGTGGCATTGTCGATGACCAGGAACTGGTAAGAACCGTTCTGGGCAGCCAGGTTCACGCACTCAGGAGACAGAGCGTACTCAATCCACAGCTTGGCGGCATTGGGATGGGCAGCGCCCTTGAAGATGGCGGTAGCGCCGATCTCGAAGGAGGTGCCGCTGGAGGGGATGACCAGCTTCACGTTCTCGTAGCCGTTGTCCACGATCTGGGTGATGCCGTCATGCAGGAAGCCGATGCCGATGACGCACTCGCCGGTGCCGACGTTCTTGCTCGGGCCGGAGCCGGACTTGGTGTAGACCTCAATGTTCTTATCGAGGTCGACGAGGTACTGGATGCCCTCATCGTGGCCGTACTTCTGGATCATGGTGTTGATGACCAGCTTGGCGGTGCCGGCGGTGTTGTAGTTGGACAGCCAGATGAGACCCTTGTACTCGGGCTTCAGCAGATCCTGCCAGTCGGCGGGAGCTTCCAGGTTCATACGGGTCAGCTCATCGGTGTTGACCATGAAGCCCAGGATGCCCTTGTAGATGCCGTACCACTTGCCGTCCGGATCCTTGTACATATCGCTGAGCAGGTGGGAAGCGTTCTGAGCGGCGTAGGGCTCCAACAGATCTTCCTTCGCCACCACGTTGTAGGGATCGGTGGTGCCGCCAAACCAGACGTCGGCGGAAGGATTGCCCTTCTCTTCCTCGATCTTGGCCTGAACCTCACCGGTGGACAGACGCTGATAGTTGACCTTAATGCCGTAGAGCTCCTGGAAGTGCTCACAGGCAGCGGCCAGGTACTCCTCCTCGCAGGAGCCGTAGACGGTCAGCTCGCCCTCGGCCTGAGCCGCGGCAACCAGATCCTTCATGGGATCGGCCTCGGCCGCCTCGGTAGCAGCCGGAGCATCGGTCTTAGGAGCCTCGGTAGCGGCGGGAGCCTCGGTCTTGCCGCCGCAGGCGGCCAGAGACAGAACCATCACCACTGCCAGAAGCAGTGCCAAATACTTTTTCATACTAGTTTTCCTCCGTTCCTCAAAATTCCGATGCCAATTCAGGTATCGGATTGAACAGACATTATTATAAACACAAACGGGATAGTTGTCAATCCTAAACAGAAAAAGTTTTTTTCTGCTTTGGTATTTGTGAATTATGGACAGCTATTTCGAATTCCGGCGGAAAATGAAACCTTTCCACGGGTTTCTGCCGGAAGAATCTTTGGGCTGAGGGAAATTCCCGGTACGTCGGATTTCCGCTGCCCTATTTTCGACGCAATTGATACTGAACTCCAATTAAAATCTTTAAAAAAGATTTTAATTGCCTGAAGGGCATGGAGTTCATATGAGACTTGTTTTGTGATTTCTTTCCTTATAAATCACAAAACAGGCAGCGCCTTCAGGCGATGCCTTCCTGATTAAAATTAAGATTTTAATTAGGAAATAGTATGAAAACAGTATAGCACACAACCGGGATCAGGAAAAGCCCCGGTTGCTTTTTTATGGAAAAACGGTATAATGTAAATTATAGAAAAGATTCCTACGGAGGAGACAGAAAATGACCACACAGGACTATCAGCGCAAATCGCCGCTGGCGATCTTTTTTCACTATTTTGGCAACCACAGACGGCTCTTTGCCATTGACCTGAGCTGCGCCGTGGGCATGGCGGCCATCGACATGGCATTCCCGCTGGTTACCCGGCAGGCTTTGTACGACTACCTGCCCAACGAGGCCTATGGTGTGTTCTTCCGGATTATGGTGCTGGTGGCAGCCAGCTATGTGCTGCGCACCTTCCTCAACTATATCGTGACCTATTACGGCCACACCTTCGGCATCCGGGTGGAGGCGGATATCCGACAGGATCTGTTCACCCATATGCAGCAGCTCAGCTGCGACTATTACGACCAGAACCGCACCGGCAAGCTCATGTCCCGGCTTACCACCGACCTGTTTGAGCTGACGGAGCTAGCCCACCACGGCCCGGAGGATTTGCTCACCAGCGCGCTGACCATTTTAGGGGCTCTCGCGGTGATGGCCTCCATCCGCTGGCAGCTGGCGCTGGTGGTGGCTCTGACCATTCCGGTATTTCTGACGGTTGCCATGACCATGCGGCAGCGGATGGCCCAGGCCTCGGCCGTTGCCAAGGAGAAAACCGGACACATCAACCAGGAAATCGAAAGCAGCCTGTCCGGCTTCCGCACCGCCAAGGCTTTTGCCAATGAAGAGGCGGAGAGCCGCCGGTTCCAGGCCGCCAACGAGATTTACAAGAACTCCAAGCGGGGCTTCCACAAGGCCATGGGCATGTTCCAGAGCAGCGTGGAATTCTTCCTGTGTATGCTCAATGTGCTGGTCATCGGCTTCGGCGGCTATTACGTTATGCGCGGGGAAATGGACTACCGGGATCTCATTACCTTCAATCTGTATATTGCCTCTTTTGTAAACCCCATGCGCAAGCTGTGCAATTTCTCCGAGCTGTTCGCCAATGGCTTCGCGGGGCTGAGCCGCTTCGTGGAGGTCATGCGCACGGAGCCGACCGTCCGAGACAAAAAGGATGCCAAGAAGCTGGAAAACGTAAAGGGCGAAATCGACGTGCGCGGCGTGTCCTTCTCCTACGACGGGGATCTGGCGGTGCTTCACGACGTGAGTCTGAAAGTAAATCCCGGAGAGACCATCGCCATAGTGGGCCCCTCCGGCGGCGGAAAGACCACCCTGTGCCAGCTGATCCCCCGGTTTTACGACGTAACCGGCGGCAGCATTTCCGTTGACGGCCTGGATGTCCGGGACGTGACCCAGCGGAGCCTCCACGAGAACATCGGCATTGTCCAGCAGGATGTGTTCCTGTTCGCGGATACGGTGCTGGAAAATATCCGCTACGGCAGGCCCGATGCCTCCATGGAGGAGGTCATCGAGGCGGCAAAGCAGGCGGAAATCTACGAGGACATTCTGGCCATGCCCCAGGGCTTCGAGACCTATGTGGGAGAGCGGGGCACCCTCCTGTCCGGCGGTCAGAAGCAGCGGATTGCCATTGCCCGGATTTTCCTGAAGAACCCGCCTATCCTGATTCTGGACGAGGCCACCTCGGCGCTGGATTCCGTCACCGAGGCGAAGATTCAGCGTGCCTTTGACAATTTGGCGCAGGGTCGAACCACGCTGATCATCGCCCACCGGCTGTCCACCATCCGCAATGCCGGACGGATTGTGTCTATCGCGGACGGAGCCATCACCGAGTGCGGCACCCACGAGGAGCTGCTGAAAACCGGCGGCATTTACTCCCAGCTTTACAAGACCCAGAACGCCCTGGCGCTGGGTCTGATCTAGGGAAGCTCTGATGAAATCGGCAAGAGCTGGTAGCGAGAGATTTTTCTCTAGCCGAAGGCTTCAAAAGTGGAGGAATACTGTATGTACCCGCAAGGGGTATGCCGCATCCGTAAGCCAGCTTGCGCTGGCAACGGCTGCGCTATATTTCCCACTTTTGAAGCTGCACGGATAGGGAAAAAGATCCGCTATCCAGCCGCAGACGATTTATTCAGAGATTCCCTAACCCTGAAAGGAGGACTTTCATGTATCAGCCACTAGCAGACCTCTTGCGGCCAACCACCCTGGACGAGGTTTACGGCCAGGAGCACATTCTGGGGCCCAATGCGGTGCTCCGGCGGCTTATCGACTCCGGGAAAATTCCCAACATGGTTTTCTACGGCCCCAGCGGCACAGGAAAAACCACGGTGGCGAACATCATTGCCAAGCAAACCAACCGGACGCTCTATAAGCTCAACGCCACCACCGCCTCCACGGCGGATATCAAGGAAATCGTATCCCAGCTGGACACCTTTCTGGCTCCCAACGGGGTTCTTTTGTACCTGGACGAGATTCAGTCCTTCAATAAAAAGCAGCAGCAGTCCCTGCTGGAGCACATTGAAAACGGCAAGATCACCCTTATCGCCTCCACCACGGAAAACCCCTATTTTTATGTGTTCAACGCCATTTTAAGTCGGTCTACGGTGTTCGAGTTCAAGCAGATTTCCGCGGAAGCCGCCCTGAAAGCGGTGCGCCGGGCGGTGGCGTTCATGGAAGACCGGACGGCTCTGAAGGCCAAGCCGGAAGCGGGGGCATTGGAGTACATAGCCGGAGCCTGCGGCGGCGATCTGCGCAAGGCCATGAACGCGGTGGAGGTGCTCTTCTCCGCCGGTCAGCCGGAAAACGGAGAGCTGCCCCTGACCCTGGCCGATGCCAAGGCCGTCACCCAGAAAAGTGCCTTGCGCGCGGACAGGGACGGAGACAATCACTATGACCTGCTGTCCGCTCTGCAAAAATCCATCCGGGGCTCTGACCCGGACGCTGCCTGCCACTATCTGGCAAGGCTCCTGGAGGCGGGGCAGATGCCCTCAGCCTGCCGGAGGCTTATGGTCATTGCGGCGGAGGATGTGGGTCTTGCCTATCCGCAGATTATTCCCATTGTGAATGCCTGCGTGGACATGGCTCTGAAGCTGGGAATGCCGGAGGCACGGATTCCCTTGGGAGACGCAGCGGTGCTCATGGCCACCAGCCCCAAGTCCAACTCCGGCCACATTGCTCTGGACGCGGCTCTGGCGGACGTGCGCAAGGGAAAATCCGGGGACTTTCCCCGGCATCTGCAAAACGTCCACGCAGACTCCTACACCATGGAGCGGGAGCAGGGCTATCTCTACCCCCACAACTACCCGAATCATTGGGTCAAGCAGCAATACCTGCCGGATGAATTGGTGGGCACTCATTATTATGAGTACGCGGAAAACAAGCTGGAGCAGGCCGCCAAGCAGTATTGGGACAAGATCAAGGGGGAGAAATAATGGACATTCACATCAATGACATTCTGGTGATGAAAAAACCCCATCTCTGCGGGGAAAAGCGGTGGATGGTGCTGCGCACCGGAGCGGATTTCCGGCTTCGGTGCCTGGGCTGCGGCCACGAGGTGATGACCCCCAGGTTTAAGGCGGAGAAGAACGTCCGCGCCATAGAGCACCCCAGCGCACCCATTGACGAATAAGGTACGCCCTCCGGCATTCCGCCGGAGGGCGTTTCGCGTATTCAGACGACCTCACAAGAGAACAGGCTCAAGCCTTCCCCTGGGAGGGGAAGGTGCCCGGAGGGCGGATGAGGTCGCCTCCGATTTTATCCGAAAATTATTGAAAACACACTGGTGCGGGAGGCACCACTGGCTCCCGTGTGTAAAGGAAGCTGGCACGCGCGTCCCCCGCAAGTGCGCGACGGATGAGGGCCTTGCCTCTCCCTATGGAAGAGGTGCCCCGCAGGGGCGGAGAGGGCGTCTTTTACCCGCTTAGTCACTTCGTGACAGCTCCCCCAAAGTGGGAGCCAGGGGACGTCCCATTATGCCCCATCCTGCCGGAACTTGCGGCGAGGCCGGACTTCGGTTGCGACGAACTTTTCGCCGGGACAAAGCTATACTGGTGCCATCCTGATTGGGAGGCGGGGCGATGGCGGTGTATCTGGATCTTGTGATGCTTCTGAATTTCCTGGTGGATTATCTGCTCCTTCTGGGGACGAACCGACTGTCCGGCTCCCCTATGACCCCGGGACGATGCGCTCTGGCGGCGGTGCTGGGCAGCATTTACGCCGGTGCCTGCCTGCTGCCCGGGTTCCGCTTTCTGGGAAACTTTCTGTGGCGGTGCGTCAGCCTGGGGCTGATGGCGGTGCTGGCCTTCGGATGGAGCCGGGAGGCGGTGAAAAAGGGAGGGCTGTTTCTCCTGCTGAGCCTGTCCCTGGGAGGTATGGCTCTGTGTTTTACAAAGCGGAATTTTGCCGCCCTGACCCTGGGAGCCGCCGGGATCTGGCTGCTGTGCCGGGTAGCCTTCGGCGACGGGGCGGTAGGTCGGGAGTTTGTGCCCGTGACGCTGTACTGGGGGACACGTCAGGCCAGTTTCACCGCCCTCCGGGACACGGGGAACACCCTTCGGGACCCCATTACCGGGGAGCCGGTGCTGGTAGTGTCCGGAAAAATCGGGGAGAAGCTGACGGGTCTTTCCCGGAATCAGCTGGCGGCGCCTCTGGAAACCCTCGCCGCCGGCGGGATACCGGGTGCGCGGCTGGTTCCCTATCACGCGGTGGGCACGGCGGGGGGAATGCTGCTGGCACTGCCGCTGGTTGCCGGAACCGGGAAGAAAAAACGGCGGGTGCTGGTGGCCTTTGCCCCGGACGGGTTGGAAAACGGAAGGTATCAGGGACTGACAGGAGGTGCCATATGAAAATTTCGGATATTCTGCGCCTTTTCGGGCTGCTGCCCCAGAAGGAAATCTTCTACATCGGCGGCAGCGACGTGCTGCCCATGCCTCTGAAAGGCGCCCAGGAGCAGGAGGCTCTGGAGGCTCTGGAGCGGGGAGAAGAGGGGGCGAAGGAGCAGCTGGTGGAGCACAATCTGCGACTGGTGGTGTATATTGCCCGGCGGTTTGAAAACACCGGCATCAATTTGGAGGACTTAATTTCCATCGGCACCATTGGCCTTATGAAGGCCATCGGCACCTACCGGCTGGACAAGAAGATCAAGCTGGCCACCTATGCCTCCCGGTGCATTGAAAACGAAATTCTCATGTACATCCGCAAAACCGCCAACCAGAAAACCGAGGTGTCCCTGGATGAGCCCATCAACATGGACTGTGACGGCAACGAGCTGCTGCTGTCGGACATCCTGGGCACCGAGGAGGACATGATCTTCCGGCCTCTGGAGGAGGACGCCGACCGGGCGGTGCTCCGTCAGGCCATCCGGCTGCTTTCTCCTCGGGAGCAGGAAATCGTGTTTCTGCGCTATGGTCTGGAGGGCCGGAAGGAGCTGACCCAGAAGGAGGTGGCTCAGGAAATGGGCATTTCCCAGTCCTACATCTCCCGGCTGGAAAAACGGATCCTTCTGCGGCTGCGAAAAGAATTCCTCCGACAGACAAGCTGCGCTTGACTTTCCGGGAATCGATATGGTATAATCGATATGAAAATATATCGATAACAATGGCTACCAATGGGAATAGAGAGGTCATTATGGAGCAGAAGAAAATTTCCAAGGCAGTGCTCAAGCGACTGCCCGGGTATCTGGCATATCTGAAGAACATGCCCGAGGGAGCGTCTCCCAATATTTCCGCCACGGCGCTGGCCAACGCCCTGGACATGGGCGAGGTGCAGGTGCGCAAGGATCTGGCGATGGTCTCCGACGGCGGCCGTCCCAAGATTGGCTACCAGCGGGAGGCCCTGATCGATGACATCGAGCAGTTCCTGGGCTACGACAACACCACCGACGCAGTGCTCATCGGCGCGGGTAAGCTGGGTCAGGCCCTTATGGGCTATCAGGGCTTTGACGAGTACGGTCTGAATATTCTGGCGGCCTTCGATGCCAATCCCAAGATCAAGAAAACCGAGGAGGGCAAGCCGGTTTATAACGTGACGGAGCTTTCCAAGTTCTGCCGATCCCACAAGGTGCTCATGGGCATCATCACCGTCCCTGCCGAGGGAGCCCAGGAGGTGGCGAATCAGCTGATCGCCGGAGGCATCAAGGCCATCTGGAATTTTGCCCCCACCCATCTGGACGTGCCGGGCAATATCCTGGTGCAGAACGAGAATATGGCTACCTCCCTGGCTGTCCTGTCCGTCCATTTGCAGGCCCAGATCAAGGAAGAAAAAGAAGTGAAGAAGTAAAACAAAAGTAACGGAGGTTTTGCAGTCCATTTGCGACCTGAAAGGAAGCGTTTGGCCTGAAACTGGCGTGGAATTTATGTTGCTTCCATAGGATGATACCTGAGAAAAGTGAATTTCTGAGGAAAATCATATAAGATGGGAAAATGTAAAAAAGATGTCCCTGCGGAGCCAATCCGCAGGGACATTTGAGGTTTTACGCTTTTTTCTTTGCCAGCAGGAGCCCTGCCAGGAAGCCGATGGCGGCGGGGAGAATCCAGCCCAGACCCAGATCGTACAGGGGCAGGATGTTCCCGGCGAAGGCTTTCAGTCCGGCAAGCACCCGGTTTCCCGGCATCATGCCGGAAACAGCGCCGATCATGTCGAACACGGCGGCAATCAGGGTAAAGGCGGTGGTGGTGCGATAGACGGTCGGATTGGTGCCGATGAACTTTCCGGACAGGGACAGCAGAATCAGGGTGATGGCCAGAGGATACAGGAACATCAGCACCGGCACGCACCAGGACACGATGGTGGTCAGGCCGAAATTGGCGATGCCGAAGGAGATCAGACTGAACACCACTGCCCAGACGGTATACCCAGGCCCCTTGGGGAACATATCCACAAAGGCCTTGGAGCAGCTGGTGACGAGACCGATGGCGGTTTTCAGGCAGGCGAAGGTGACAATCAGGGTCATGAGCACCGAGCCTGCGGAGCGGAAATAGTGGTTTGCGATGGTGCCCAGCACCGTGCCGCCGTTGTCCGCACCGGCGCAGACAGGGGCGCTCTGGGCGCAGATCAGGGTAATGAACAGGTAGATGAGCCCCATGAACAGGCAGCTGAAAATACCCGCCTTGGCGGTGTTCACCGCCACCCGTTCCGGCTGGGAAATGCCGTTTTTTCGGACAACATCAATGACCACAATGCCGAAGGCCAGCCCTGCCAGGGCATCCAGGGTGTTATAGCCCTCCAGGAAGCCCCGGAAGAAGGCGGAGCCGGAGGAAGCATAGCTTTCTGCCGGAGCCACGGCGGAAATGGAACTGATGGGCTTTGCCAGGGCGGCAATGACCAGCACCGCCAGAAATACCAGGAACACCGGATTCAGCCATTTTCCGATCCAGGTCATGATTCCGCCGGGCTTCAGGGAGAAATAGAGCACCACGGCAAAGAAGGCCAGGGAGAACAGTGCCAGATACAGCCGCTCCCCCTCCTGAGGCAGCAGGTTTACCGCCCCCACGGAGAAAGCGGTGCTGGCGCACCGGGGAATGGCGAACAGAGGCCCGATGGTCAGATACAGCAGGGTGCAGAAAAACAGACTGTACTTTCGGGACACCCGCTGGGACAGCTCCACCACGCCCTCGCTGCGGCTGAGGCCTAAGCCCACCACCGCCAGCATGGGAATGCCCACGGCGGTGACGAATACACCGGCAAAGGCGCTCCACATATTGCTTCCCGCGTCCAGACCCACCTTTGCCGGGAAAATCAGATTTCCGGCTCCGAAAAACATGCCGAACAGCATACTGGTGATAACAACAGTTTCCTTCAGCGTCAAATCTCGCTTCATAGAATCCCCTCCACTTCTTGATAGCTGTTATCTTATCGGATGAGGAGGAAATTTGCAAATGGGATGAGATTTCCTTACAAGAAACTTTTTCATCAAAAAGTTTCCCAATAATAGACAAAACCGGAAAAATGTGATAGGATAGGAAAACCGGCGGGAAAACCGACGGAATCCGATGAAAAGTTGATTGTTAAGAAACTTTTGGAGGGAGCTATGGCACAGATCAGTCACGAGATCGGAAAACGTATCCGAGCCTTCCGGAAATCCCGGCATATGACGCTGGAGGAAATGGCCCGAATTCTTTGCAAGAACAAGTCCACCCTATCAAAATACGAAACCGGGGAAATTGTTCTGGATATTGAGACAATGTACGATATTTCCCGGGCTTTGGGCATTCATGTGGAGCAGCTTCTCTACTGTACGCCCGACCGGGTTCCCATTCAGACCACCGGCGTCCAAACGAATTTTTTCACCGGACTGACTCAGTTTTACGGCTATTACTATGATGGGCGGGTGAACCGGATTGTTCCGGCGGTGTTTGAGGTGCTGCTCCTTTCGGAGGATCACCAATACAAGATCATGATGTATATGAACTTTACGGATTTTGACAGCTATCAGAACTGCGGCACCGCCTGCTGGGGCTACATGGAGCACTACGATGCCATCACCAACATCACCCTGACCAGTCAGGATACCCCCATGGAGCGGGCCTTCTGCCAGATTTTAGCCACCCAGACCACCCAGGATACCATCTGGGGGCTGTTCACCGGCCTGTCCGTCCGGCCGATGATGCCAGTGGCCATCAAAATGCTGTTTTCCAAAAAACGGCTGAATATGGACGATGCCCTGATTCAGAAGCTCAAGGTTATGAAGGAGGACATCCGGCTGATGAAAATGTATAATATGATGACGGTGCTGTAAAAAGGGGGCTGTCTCAAAAAGACAAAGTGCCCAAATAGAAGAACTGTCATTGCGAACCAGTCCGCAGACTGGTGTGGCAATCCCCCCGATTTTCAAACATCTACGTTAGGAAATCTTGGATTTTACGCCTATCCGGGGGATTGCCACACCAGTGACATCGGTCACTGGTTCGCAATGACATTGTATATTTTGGCTATGTTGACCCATAGAGGCTCTTAACGAGACAACCCCCTTGCCGATTTCGTTCAGCCCTTATACTGGGGCTCGCAGGTCAGATTCACGCCCAGTCGGCGGAAGGTTCGCTCGTCCACCGGGGACAGAATCACCGAGGAATGCACTTCGCAGCCCCGGAGCTTGTCCAGCTGCTCCATGGCACATTCCGCCATGGGATTGGTGGCGGCGCTGATGGACAGGGCAATCAGGGTTTCGTCGGTATGCAGCCGGGGATTCCGGTTGCCCAGGTGGGCTACCTTCAGATGCTGAATGGGATCCAGGGCGGCAGGGGAGATCAGGTGCAGATCGCTGTGCATTCCCCCCAGAGCCTTCAGAGCGTTCAGGAGCAATGCGGAGGAGGCGCCCAGCAGGGCAGAGGTTTTGCCGGTGACGATGGTGCCGTCGGGCAGCTCCATGGCGGCGGCAGGGGCGCCGGTTTCCTCGGCCCGCTTCAGCGCGGGAGCCACAACCCGCCGGTCGGCAGGGGAGACCCCCGCCTTCTTCATGAGCAAATCCAGCTTCCGCAGAGCGTCCTCCACCTGCTTGCCCCGCTTCTGGTCGCATAGAGCCTCATAGTACCGACGGATGATCTCCTGACGGGAGGCCTTGCAGACTGCCTCGTCGTCCACGATGCAGTTTCCCGCCATGTTCACGCCCATGTCCGTGGGGGACTTGTAGGGACAGTGCCCCAGAATTTTCTCGAAAATCGCCACGAGAACAGGGAAAGCTTCCACATCCCGGTTGTAGTTGACGGTGGTGACTCCGTAGGCCTCCAGGTGGAAGGGGTCGATCATATTCACGTCGTTCAGGTCGGCGGTGGCGGCCTCATAGGCCAGGTTCACCGGGTGATTCAGGGGCAGATTCCAGATGGGGAAGGTCTCGAATTTGGCGTAGCCCGCGGTGATGCCCCGGATGTGCTCGTGATACAGCTGGCTCAGGCAGGTGGCCAGCTTCCCGCTGCCGGGGCCGGGGGCGGTTACGACCACCAGGGAACGGGAGGTTTCAATATAGTCGTTCTTGCCAAAGCCCTCATCGCTGACGATCAGGGAGGTGTTGGCAGGGTAGCCGGGGATGCCGTAGTGGTGATAAACCCGGATGCCCAGCCCTTCCAGCCGGGACTGGAAAGCCAGAGCCAGAGGCTGGTCATGGAACCGGGTCAGCACCACGCTGGAAACGTAGAGCCCGAAGCTGCGGAACACGTCGATCAGACGGATCACGTCCCGGTCATAGGTAATGCCCAGGTCACCCCGAACCTTGTTTTTCTCGATGTCATCGGCGTTGATGGCGATGACCATTTCCACATGCTCCTTTAATTGCAGGAGCATCCGCAGCTTGCTGTCCGGCTGGAAGCCGGGGAGCACCCGGGAAGCGTGGTTGTCGTCGTAGAGCTTGCCGCCGAACTCCAAGTACAGCTTGCCGCCGAACTGGGCGATCCGCTGGCGGATGTGCTCGGACTGGGTTTGCAGGTATTTCTCATTATCAAATGCTGCTGCCGTCATTTGCTTCGCCTCTTTCTCAAATCATACCCCGTTATTCTACTCCATCCGACAGAAAATAGCAAGAAATTTTCACGTCCGGAAGGACAGTATTATAAATGTAAAATGCAGAATGCAGAATGCAGAATGCAAAATGAGGATGTGGATAGGAGATGACATTGTGAACCGGGGCTCACACTGGTGTGGCAATCTCTAGGTTCTTCCGAGAACCTCCGTACAACGCATGTCATTGCGAACCAGTGCTCACACTGGTGTGGCAATCCGTTTCCCAAAGCCTTCTCCTGAGAAGAGTGGTGCTCCGCGCGCGAATCAAAATCGAAATGACTGCAAGTGGCAGTCATACCTTAATGTGGCGCAGACTGGTGTGGCAATTCGCATCCCTAAGCCATCCCTTCCGGGAAAGGTGGGATGGCGCGGCCGTGAGCGATCCCATAGACAAAATTCGTGGACGATGTCCACATCGTCCACGAGCGCAATATACCGTCAAGGCACACCGCATTTTGCGGTGTGCCTCGGTATCTTTCAAAGCAGTGCCAGAATTTCCTTTTTCGGACTTGCGCCGATGGACTTTTTCACCACCTGACCGTTCTGGAAGACCAGTAAGGTGGGGATGCTGGCAATCCGGTAGGAAACGGCAAGCTCCACTTCCTCATCCACGTTGACCTTGCCCACCACAATGTCCTCACGCTCCTGGGCGATTTCCTCCACAATGGGGCCTACCATCCGGCAGGGGCCGCACCAGGGTGCCCAGAAGTCCAGCAGCACCTTCTGCTTGGTCTTCAGCACCACTTCCTCAAAATTGTCCTTGGTAACGGTAATCACAGACATATATCGTTCCTCCTTGGTATTTTTCTACTTTTATTATACCCCATTCGCCAAGAAGTGACCAGGGTGAAATCACGGAATACTTTGACTTTTGACGAAAAATCTGCTACCATAGGGAAAACTATCAGGAAGGTGAAAGAATGTCCCCTGTTGTGGAAATTACGTCCCTGGATGCTCCGGAGCTGGACGTGTATGCCCGGCTGACCGAGGCGCAGCTGCTGAACCGATTTGAACCGGCAAAGGGCATGTTTATTGCGGAAAGCCCCAAGGTCATTCACCGGGCCCTGGATGCCGGCTGCCAGCCGGTGAGCCTGCTCATGGAGCGTAAGGATATCGACGGCTCCGCCCGGGAGATTCTGGCCCGATGCCCGGAAATTCCCGTGTACACCGCCGATGAGAGCGTCCTGTGCCAGCTGACAGGCTACCACCTGACCCGTGGGGTGCTGTGCGCCATGCGCCGCCCGGCTCTGCCTACATTGGAGGCGGTCTGCGAAAACGCCCGCCGGGTGGTGATTCTGGAAAATGTTCAGAATCCCACAAACGTGGGGGCTATTTTCCGTTCTGCCGCAGCCCTCGGCATGGACGCGGTGCTGCTGACTCCCGGATGCAGCAATCCCCTTTATCGCCGCAGTGCCCGGGTGAGCATGGGAACGGTGTTTCAGATTCCCTGGGCCTATACCGGGGATTGGCCGGAAACCGGCATGGAGCAGCTGAAAGCTTTGGGGTTCAAAACCGCTGCCCTGGCTCTCAGCGACAACTCCGTGTCCATTGACGACCCGACCCTCATGGGGGAGGAGAAGCTTGCCTTGCTCCTGGGCAGCGAGGGAGACGGCCTTACCGCCGAAACCATTGCCCACTGCGACTATACCGTGAAAATCCCCATGTTCCATGGGGTGGATTCTTTGAACGTGGCCGCTGCCAGCGCCGTTGCCTTCTGGCAGTTGAGAAAGTGAGGAAACGATTATGATGGAACTGCAAAACGGCCGCCCTGCCGACTGCGCCGGGCGGCTGCCGAAAGAAGTCCGCTGCTACGATTTCCTGGACAGATTGGGAATTGCCTATCAGCGCATTGACCACGCGCCGGCGGACAATATGGAAGCCTGCGAGGAAATTGATCGGGCGCTGGATGCGGTGATCTGCAAGAATCTGCTGCTGTGCAACCGGCAGAAAACCGCCTTTTACCTGCTGATGCTCCCCGGGGACAAGCATTTCAAGACCAGCGTGCTGTCCAAGGAGATCGGCTCCTCCCGGCTGAGCTTTGCCACTGCGGAGGATATGGAGCGGCTGCTGGACATTACCCCCGGCTCTGTCAGCGTCCTGGGGCTGATGAACGATCACGATCACCAGGTGCAGCTGCTGATGGATGCCGATGTGGTCAAGGGAGCCTATTTTGGCTGTCACCCCTGCATCAACACCTCCTCTCTGCGGCTGAAAATGTCCGACCTGCTGGGAAAAATCCTGCCGGAAATGGGGTATACTCCCCGGTTTGTCACCCTGGAGGAAACATAAAAACAGGACAGGCCGCTGTGAGCACCACAGCGGCCTGTATTTTTTTATCTGATAAAAAGTAAATTATACTTGACTTTATATCCGCTATATTGTATAATGCAGCCATCTCAAGAGGTGATGACATGGCAAAGAATCTGAAACTGAAAGCGGCTCGGGCAGAGAAAGACATGACCCAAGGAGCCTTGGCGGAGGCAGCGGGGGTGTCCCGTCAGACCATCAACGCCATCGAAAAAGGGGAGTATAATCCCACCATCAATCTGTGCCGCAGTATCTGCAAAATTCTGGGGAAAACATTGGACGAACTGTTCTGGGAGGAATGAAGGATGAAATTATTCAACAAGAAAAATCAGTTGGATGAAATGCAGGAGGCCACCATGCGCAAGATCGAGAGTCAGGGCTACTGGGTGCTCTGGGTAGGTCTGCTGATCGTCATGGTGGCGCAGATGGTTGCGGGTGCGCCTGGACGGCAGATGGCAGGGGAATGGCTCGTGTTTATGATCGGATGCGCTTATACGCTCGTTGCCTGTGTACGCAACGGCCTGTGGGATCGACACCTGACCGCCAAAGCTTCTACCAACGCATTGCTATCGGTTATCGCTGCGGTGGCCGTGACCCTGCTCTCCAGGGCTTCACGCAGGGATACTGGCTGTCTGCCTGCGTCACCGGTGTGCTGACCGGATTGCTGTGCTTCGGGGCCTTGGAGCTTTTCATGAGCCTGACGAAAAAGCAGCGGGAGAAGCTGGATAAAGAAGAATAAAAGCTGACGCACCGGGGTTTTTCCGGTGCGTCGTTTCCTTGTATTGACTTCCTCTGTAACGGGTGCTAAAATGAGAAAAAACAACCAAAAGAACAGGAGAATACTATGGCTCTGAAACAAATGATTCTGAATTCCGCTCTGCGGCTGTCCAGCCTGATGAGCCAGCCTCAGCTGCATCACAATCCTCAAAAGGAGGTCAATCCGGTTATGCCCGCCCTTCTGCGGGAGGCCGCCGCACAGGGGGCTGTCCTGCTGGAAAACCGGGTGCTGCCCTTCGCCAAGGACACGAAAATTTCCCTCTTTGGCCGGGTGCAGCAGGACTACTTTTTCACTGGCTACGGCTCCGGCGGCGACGTAAACTTCCCCTACAGCGTAAATCTTTTGGAGGGTCTGCGGGGCTGCGAGGACTTGCAGCTCAATGAGAATCTGGCGGCGGTCTATGCCGACTGGATTCAGACCCATCCGAAGGCGAAGGAGACCTGGGGCACCTGGCCCCGGTTCCACCCGGAAATGCCGGTGACCGAGGCACTGGTTCGCCAGGCCCGGGAGGAATCCGATCAGGCGGTGATCGTCCTGGGTCGAGCCAGCGGCGAGGATCGGGAGAATGCCCTGGAACCCGGCAGTTTCTACCTGACCGAGGAGGAAAAGGCACTTTTGCGGACGGTCACTGCCCAGTTCCCGGATGCGGTGCTGCTATTAAACATCGGCGCCCTCATCGACCTGAGCTTTGTGAAGGACTATTCCTTCGGCGCTGTGATGATTCTCTGGCAGGGAGGCATGGAAAGCGGCAATGCCGCTGCCGACCTGCTCTGCGGCAAGGTGATCCCCTGCGGCCACCTGACGGACACCGTTGCCGCTTGCTATGAGGCCTATCCCAGCGCAAGCTGCTTCGGTAATCCCAAGGCCAACGAATACCGGGAGGATATCTATGTGGGTTATCGGTGGTTTGAGACCTTCCACCGGGAGCAGGTGCGCTATCCCTTCGGCTACGGCCTGAGCTATACGAGCTTCACTGTTACCGGCACCCACACCGACTCTCTGGGCTTCCAGGCAGAGGTCACCAATACCGGAAAGCACCCGGGCAAAGCGGTGGTCATGCTCTTCGTGGAGAAGCCCTGCGGTGTCCTCGGCAATCCCGCCCGGGAGCTGGTAGCCTTCGGCAAGACCCGGCTGTTAAGCCCCGGGCAGAGCCAGAGCCTGTCCTTTTCCGTCACAGAGTATCAGCTGTCCTCCTACGATGACAGCGGCCTGACGGGTCATAAGGCCTGCTATGTGCTCCAGCAGGGCGCCTACCGCTTCTACTGCGGCGAAAACGTCCGGGATACCCAGTTTATCGGGGACTACATGATCCCCGAACTTCGGGTGCTGCGCAGCCTGAGCGAAGCCTGCGCCCCGAAGAAATCCTTCCCTATCTGGGCCAACGAGAACGGCACGCCTGTTTGCCGGGAGGCCTCTGCCCGCACTGTCGATCTGCGGCAGCGGATCCTGGATCATCTGCCCAAGGCTGTTTCCCAGACCGGAGATCAGGGAATCCAGCTTTCGGACGTAAAGGAAGGAAAAGCCAGCCTGGAAGACTTTGTGGCCCAGCTGAGTCTGACCGAACTGGAGGCCATCAGCCGGGGAGCCTACAATATGGATTCGCCTCTGGGTGCCCGGGGCAACGCCGGTGTGTTTGGCGGCGTGACCCAGTCCCTCCGGGATAAGGGTGTCAGCCCTGTGACCACCACCGACGGCCCTTCGGGCATCCGGCTGTATGATTCCTGCTCCCTGCTTCCCATGGGCACGCTCCTTGCCAGCACCTTTGACCTGGAGCTGGTGGAGGGCCTCTACCGGGCAATGGGAGCGGAAATGCGCTGGCGGGGCAGCGACGTGCTGCTGGCTCCCGGCATGAACATCCACCGGAATCCCCTGTGCGGCCGGAATTTCGAGTATTTCTCCGAGGATCCCTATCTCACCGGCCGGATTGCCGGGGCGGTGGTCAAGGGCCTCCAATCCCAGGGGGTCAGTGCCTGCGTCAAGCATTTTGCCTGCAACAATCAGGAGCTGAACCGGAACCGCTGCGACTCCGTGGTTTCTGAGCGTGCCCTGCGGGAAATCTATCTCAAGGGCTTTGAGATCTGTCTGAAGCAGGCAAAGCCTCTGACCCTGATGACCAGCTACAACCGGGTCAACGGCATCTGGAGCCACTACAACTACGATCTGGTGCAGACCATCGCCCGGGAGGAATGGGGCTATGAGGGCATGGTCATGACCGACTGGTGGATGCAGTATGCGGCCAGCCCCGAGTTCCCCAAGGTCACGGGCAACGGCTACCGGGTTCGGGGCCGGGTGAATGTGCTCATGCCCGGCAGCCGGAAGTTTCAGGATCATAGCGACAAGCCGGACAAGACCCTGCTTGCCACCTACGGCAAGAAGAACGGCATCACCCTGGGAGAACTCCAGGAAAACGCGAAATACGTTCTGAATTGCGTCATGAAGCTGAAATAATCCGAACAGGCAGGTGCTTTGCACTTGCCTGTTCCGTATTTCCAAGAACCGGTTCAGAACCAGCAGGGGGCGATGTCCTTATCGCCCCCTGCAAATTTGCCGAGACAATCCAAAGGCGCAGGTGCGAAGTGCACCTGCGTCTGATACGAGTGGGGCTTTTTTGTGCTCTCCTTGGTCAGCAAGGGGAGCCTTTGCGCTCCGCCGGAGGTTCTCGGAAGAACCGGGGGATTGCCGCGCCAGTGTGAGCACTGGCTCGCAATGACATGCGTTTATTTCGGTGCGGAAAGAGCGAGCGGCCAAAGGCCGCCCCTGCACTTTTTTTGTAGATTCCTGAATACAGAAAAAGCACCCGGGCATTGCCCGGGTGCTTTGCCGATTTGAATTACAGGTCGCAGTTGCCTACGGTTCTGGGGAAGGGGATGGCGTCCCGGATGTTGCCGATGCCGGTCAGGTACATGACGCACCGCTCGAAGCCCAGGCCGAAGCCTGCGTGCCGGGTGGAGCCGTACTTGCGCAAGTCCATGTAGAAGCCGTAGTCCTCTTCGCGCATACCCAACTCCTCAATCCGGGCTTTCAACAGATCATAGTTATCCTCACGCTGGGAACCGCCGATGATCTCGCCGATACCGGGCACCAGGCAGTCCATGGCCGCCACGGTCTTGCCGTCGGGGTTCAGCTTCATGTAGAAGGCCTTGATTTCCTTGGGGTAGTCGGTGACAAAGACGGGCTTCTTGAAGACCACCTCGGTCAGATACCGCTCGTGCTCGGTCTGCAAGTCCGTGCCCCAGTGGACAGGATACTCGAACTGATCGTTGTGCTGCTCCAGCAGAGCCACGGCTTCGGTGTAGGTAATCCGGCCGAAGTCATTGTGCAGCACGTTGTGGAGCCGATCCAGCAATCCCTTGTCCAGGAACTGGTTGCAGAAGGCCATTTCCTCCGGGGCGTGCTCCAGCACATAGGAGATGATGTACTTGATCATGTCCTCGGCCAGGCGCATATTGTCGTCCAGGTCGGCAAAGGCGATTTCCGGCTCGATCATCCAGAACTCGGCGGCATGGCGGGTGGTGTTGGAGTTCTCCGCCCGGAAGGTGGGGCCGAAGGTATAGACATTCCGGAAGGCCATGGCGAAGGTCTCGGCGTTCAGCTGACCGGAAACCGTCAGGTTGGTGGGCTTGCCGAAGAAATCCTGGGCGAAGTCTGCCTTGCCGTCCTCGGTTTTGGGCACGTTGTTCAAATCCATGGTAGTGACCTGGAACATTTCGCCGGCACCCTCGCAGTCAGAGCCGGTGATCAGCGGGGTGTGGACATACACGAAGTCCCGATCCTGGAAGAACTGGTGAATGGCCATGGCGGCAAGAGAGCGGATGCGGAACACCGCCTGGAAGGTGTTGGCCCGGGGCCGCAGGTGGGTGATGGTTCGCAGATACTCCATGGAGTGCTTCTTGGGCTGCAAGGGGTAGTCGCCGGTGGAGGGGCCCTCCACGGTGATGGAGGAAGCCTGAATCTCAAAGGGCTGCTTGGCATCCGGAGTCAATTCCACAGTGCCCCGGACAATCAGCGCCGCGCTGATATTGATCTTGGAAATCTCCTGGAAATTGGCCAGGGTATCATTATAAACCACCTGAACGGGGGTGAAATAGCTGCCGTCATTCAGGACGATAAAGCCAAACTGCTTACTGGGACGCTTGTTGCGGACCCAGCCGCCGACGGTAATTTCCTGACCGGCGTATTTGTCGATGTTCTCGAACAATTCACGAACGGTAATCAGTTCCATTTGGGTTCCTCTTTCCTTGAAAATATAGGTTAGTATACGTCAATTTGGGAGAATTTACAAGAGGGAATTGCGCTTTTTATGAAAAATGTCAGGAGAAAAGAAAATCTTAAGTGTACAACTGTCGTTTTTTATGCTACAATAGGGCGAGATTGCGCAAAGGAGTGAACCCAAGTGGGGAAAAAGAAAAAACAAAACGGAAAAGCCGCCCCGGCGGCGGTGAAAGCGGCACCGGACTATAAAAAGTACATTGGACTCGGCCTGGTTCCCTTGGCCATTTTCGCTGTGGAAGCGTTTGGCTGGGTCTTCCTGCGGGGCAGCACCGGAACCAGGTGGCCATTGGTATTTGGCCTTCTGTGGACGGTGATTTTGTCCGCTGTGGTGCTGGGAATGCCCGCCAAGGCCGGACGGATCGTTTTCGGCCTGGTGTATGGGCTGTGCGCCATTTACGCCGTGGTGGAGACGGGTTACTATATCCTCTTCAAGGAAATGATGTGGCTGTCGGATTTCCGGTATGCTTCGGAAGGCTCGGACTATTTTTCCGTGCTGCTCAGCTATCCGATTCGCTGGTGGCTGGGAATCCTGGTGCTGATCGGTCTGGGAGTGGCGGCAGTCTGGCTCTTTCCCAGGGGAAAGTACAACTGGAAGCAGACGGTGGCGGCCATTGTTCTGTTTGCCCTGGCGGGAAGTTGTGCCTATCAACTGCCCTATGACCAGTTTTCCCAGGACAAGGATGTGAAGTTCGCCCGTTCGGACTACGGACGGATGCAGTCCCTGGAGGCGGCCTACGAGAATCTGTTCAATACCCACCGGCTTTACCAGGTCTGCGGCCTGTACCAGACCCTCTGGAAGGACATTTATGCCCACAGTATTTATCCCCTGACCCCGGCCTATGTCCAGGAGCATGAGGCAGGGCGGGAGGAGATCGACGCCTATTTTGCCGCCAAGGACAAGCCCCAGGCTAACGAGATGACGGGTCTGCTGAAGGACAAAAACGTCATCATGGTGCTGATGGAGTCCATGGACGACTGGATGCTGGGGGAGTACACCCCGACCCTGAACCGGCTTATGGACGAGGGCATCGATTTCACCCGGTTCTACACTCCGGGCTACGGCGGCATCCGCACCTTCAACACGGAATTCTGCTCCAATACCGGCTCCTTCCTGAGCAGCCAGGGTGGCTACGCCTTTGACTACATCACCAATGACTACCGCCAGTCTCTGGCCTCTTTGCTGGAAGAACAGGGCTACAGCACCAAGGAGTTCCACTACAACGACCCCAATTTCTACAGCCGCGGCGTTTTCAGCCAGGCCATGGGCTACGAGGAATACGTCTACTACGAGGACTACATCAACGGCCTTTCCGAGAAGGAAATGAACCAGCTGATGATGGACGATAAGATTCTCTTTGACGACCCGGCACTGAACGATGTGTTCTTCCGGGAGGGAAAACGGCTGAATTTTATCATTACCCGTTCTGCCCATCTGAGCTATAAGTACAACGAGGTGCTCAGCAACTGGGGTCTGAAGCAATACCCGGAGTTCAAAACCCTGACGGACAACGAGGAAACCAACTGCGCACTGCTGAAGGCCAAGCTGGTGGACGACATGTTCGCCCGGATGCTGGAGGAGCTGGAAGCCCACGGGGAGCTGGAAAACACCGTTATCATCGGCGTTACCGATCACTACACCTACGGCTACAAGAACGAGAAGGCACTGCTGGAGCTGTCCGGGGTGGACGAGACGCTTCTTCTGGAGCGGACACCCTGCTTCATCTGGAGCGCGGATTTGCAGGCGCGGAAGGTGGACAAGGTGCTCAACACCAGCGATCTGCTGCCCACGGTTCTGAATCTGCTGGGAGTGGAAAGCCCCTACAGCTACCTGGGAAGCGATGCCTTCGATGACCGGTACGATGGATTTGTGCCCTTCTCCGACGGCTCCTGGATCTACGGGGACGCAGCCTGGGATGCCAAGGAGAAGAAGCTGTTCTCCGCCACCGGAAAGTCTGTTACCCTGAGCCAGGAAGCCCAGAAGGCAGTGACCGAACGGGTGCAGGAATTTGTCCGGATCAACAATTTGATTCTGGACGTGGACTACTATCAGGAATGATTCCGGAAGCCCGGGCGAATATCGCCCGGGCTCTTTTGGACAATGCAGACAAGCGGAATTGATTTATGATTGAGAGAGAAAGTCCGGGCAGAAAACTGTTCGGACTTTTCTCATATATTCCAAAATGACGGTAGAACTGTTCACAAGTTTTATGGTATCATTTGAGTACAAATTGAGCAACAAATCTGGGAAAACAGAATCATCAATGTGTAAAATGTGATAGTCATGAGGAAAAAACGAGAATTACCGAAAGGGTGTGGGAGGCATTGTGCGGGAAGAGGATCAAACAACCAGTAGCCTTGGCTGTATTATTTGTTCTAATGTTTATTGGTGGATGTTTTTTTGTGAAAGCCAATCAAGCAAAGGAATTTGAGAAAAAGGATTATGGGGTGTTTTTAAATGCGGACGCCTCATCTTTGGAACGATTTAAAATGTATGAAACGATTGTAATGGATGCACAGTATTTTACAAAAAGGGATATTGAATTGCTCCATCAAAATGGAACAGTCGTATATACATATCTAAATATTGGGTCGATTGAAAACTTCAGGGAGTACTATACAACCTATGCGGAACTGGCAATCGGTGAGTATGAGCACTGGGAGGAAGAAGAATGGGTAGATGTAGCAAACCCAGACTGGCAGAAGTTTATAGGACAGCTTTCTCAGGAACTATATGAAAAAGGTGTTGACGGATTCTTTATAGATAATTGTGATGTATATGATTACGATCCGCACGAGAGTATTTTTGAAGGCATTACAGCGATTCTGCAAAACATGATGACGTTTGGAAAAGCAGTCATCATCAACGGTGGAGATACTTATGTGGCGGAATATAGGGAACGCTATGGGGCGATGGATCAGATTATGACAGGTGTCAATCAGGAATCCGTATGGAGCAGTATTGATTTTGATAACGGAACTTTTCATGAGCAAACAAGCGAGACGAGAGATTATTTCTGCAAATATTTGGAAACGTGCAAGGCGGATGGGGTGGAAGTGTATCTGTTGGAATATACAACGAATCAAAAGCTGATTCAAAAAATAAAAGAATACTGCAAGGAGCAAGACTTCCATTTTTATATTTCCAGTTCCCTTGAACTTAGATAATGAGTGTTGAGAAATACGAAAAATTCGACCTATCAGTTGAAAAAGAAATAAGTGATGCTATAATAAAAGTGGACACGTATATGAACTTGATTGGACAATGAAAGTACCGTTGCATCTGTGCTCCTTATGAGACGGGCAAAGCGGTAATGGAACAGAGTTTGGAGAGAAAAAACATATGAATCAAATTGTTTCGTTGTTTATGTTTCGTTGTGGTGATTATGAGAAAGTAAAACAGGATGTATGGGAAGAAAACTGGAAAGCCATGCGGCTGTATTCTGTTGTGGCGCTTGTTGCCTTTGGAGTCATAACGCTGGTGAGTGTGTTTTCTCTGAGTATCGGAAAATATAAATGGGTGTATCTGGTCTATACGTTCCTTTCTTTGGCCTATTTTTGCATTTCTCGTCAACTTAGAAGCTTCTTGGGGAAAGAACTGGTTGTATACAGCTTTTTTGCCGCATTGCTGCTGTTTGGCATTATTACAGGAATGCTGATTACACCGGAGGAGCTCACTGTCAACTACATTGTGTTCATGATGGTAGCGCCGCTGCTGTTTACCGCCAGAGCGGCGGTCATGAACGGGCTGATTCTGAGCAGTATGCTGCTCTATATCGGACTTGCTTTCTTTGCGCAGCACAACCCAATTCTATCCAAAAACCTAGTGGATGTTATTCTGTACGGGGTGCTGAGTATGTTTCTGACTGCCACAATGATGCGAAACAAGCTCCAGAGAATCCTGTACCATAAGGAAATGGAAACGTTGGAAGTCAGCAAGCGCGAATCGCAGGAACGAATCCTGAAATACGAGAGATTCCTCACAGACATGGTTCGGTATGCCGCTTCAGAAGAAAATCCGGACAAAGTACTGAATCAACTGGTGGAGTATATCGGACAGCGTATGACCGCCGATCGAGCGTACATCTTTGAACAGAATGACCGCGGAACGTTTGACAACACCTACGAGTGGTGCAAAGCGGGCGTATCCAAAGAAAAAGATAACTTGCAGGATGTGCCGTATGAAGGCATCATTGAAACATGGTTTGCACAATATCAAGAATCCAACAATGTCATCATCCATGACATTGAAGAATGCAAAAAAACAAACGAAGCCATCTATGAACGGCTGAAACCTCAGGGTGTCAATACCCTTGTGACAGCGCCAATCAAAATCAACGGCAAGATGGTCGGATTCTACGGTGTGGACAATCCTCCC
>ENA-UOJC01000129-UOJC01000129.1-human-gut-metagenome-genome-assembly--contig:-C104-NODE-129-length-130887-cov-8.390814_pt1 | contig 130887 bp, 119 predicted proteins | sample MGYA00242339_ERZ723886 | MGnify/ENA metagenome assembly ERZ723886 | reverse complement strand
CACACTCGTTCAAGCACTATCACGCTTGAAATCGAGTTATGCAGAGGTTCCTTAGTGCGATAAATAGGCCGATCAATACACAAAAGAGAATTGTCACACAATATTACATTTCATAATGCGGAAATTTTCTGGTTTTTCGCCTAAATCATCTAAATTTTCAATAAAAAATACTCTATATGTCTTTAAATACGCTTAATTTGAATGAAACTAAATTCTGAATATGCGCAAGATGGCAGGAGATCAACTAATTTTCACCGATGATGAAGGATTGGTTTAGTAATTTGTGTCTATCTCCTTTTAAATTCTGAAAAATTTCAGCTAAAAATAGACAAATTTCGCGCAATAGTAATTTCGGTATATGTAGGACGCGCGGTAGATCTGCAGAGGTTTTTTTGTGCTGACAATGAATGGGATACCTTTTCAGAGGATTTATTTCTCATGTCACACACTTCTTGCACATCTCCCGATGTCTCTTCCGTAACCAGCCAAACGGTGAATTTCCACCAGCCTGTAGTCCGTACGACTGCTGATGCGGCTGCACAGCGATGGCCTGTAGAGGCTGTGCAGCAATTGCTGGATTGGCCCTTCATGGATTTGATGTTCAAAGCACAAAGCGTGCACCGTGAACATTGGCCGGAAGGTGAAATTGAGTTGGCGACTTTGCTGTCTGTGAAGACCGGAGGATGTCCAGAGAACTGTGGATATTGCCCACAGTCAGCGGAGTTTGATACCGGCGTGAAAGCAGAGAAATTGATGAGCGTGGAAGAAGTCACGCGTGCCGCCAAAGCTGCGCAAATTGCAGGAGCCACACGCTTTTGCATGGGAGCTGCATGGCGTGCTCCCAAGGATCGCGACATCGAAAAAATGAATGAGCTGATCGCTGCTGTCAAAGGGCTAGGAATGCAAACCTGTGCCACGCTGGGTATGTTGCAGCCACATCAAGCTCAATCTTTGCGTAGCGCTGGGTTGGACTACTACAACCACAACCTGGACACTGCACCAGAGTATTACCAAGACGTGGTGAGCACGCGGCAGTACCAAGACCGGCTCGACACCTTATCTGCTGTGCGTAATGCAGGCATCAGTGTGTGCTGCGGCGGCATCATTGGGATGGGTGAAGCACCAGTGCACCGCGCAGGATTGATTGCGCAGCTTGCCAATATGGAGCCTTACCCAGAATCAGTGCCTATCAACAGCTTGGTGCGTGTGCCTGGTACACCCTTGGCGGACAGTGATCCCGTCGACCCCTTGGACTTTGTGCGGGTGATTGCTGTAGCTCGTATCACCATGCCCAAAGCACGCGTTCGCCTATCTGCAGGTCGTCAGCAATTAGGTGAAGCGGTGCAGGCTTTGTGCTTCATGGCTGGAGCCAACTCCATTTTCTACGGCGACAAGCTCTTAGTGACGGGTAACCCTGATGTTGAAGCCGACACACAGTTGATGCAAAAGCTTGGGCTTAAGGGGCTGCGCATAACTGCTCACGCTAAATAGTTGCTAGCTCTACCGCGTTGAAGCAAAGGCGCAGACCTCACTAGCGTCATCCACTCCCCCCACCTTTAAGTCTGTATGACGTGCTAAATAAGCGGCCGTCACGGCGCAGCTTTGCCTGCGCAAGGAGACATCTATGTCTACATCATCACTCGCTGAGCGCAGCCTAGCTGCTGTTTGGCACCCTTGTACCCCAATGAAGCGACACGAGCATGAGCCTTTGCTGGCCATCGATCGCGCTGAAGGAACTTGGCTGTACGACACGCAAGGCCATCGTTATTTGGATGCGATCAGCTCATGGTGGGTCAATCTGTTTGGGCACAGCCATCCGCATATCCGCGAAGCACTCACGCAGCAACTGAAGCAACTGGACCACGTGATGTTAGCTGGTTGCACCCATGCCCCTGTCGTGGAGTTGTCTGAAAGGTTGGCTGCGCTGACTGGGCTCGGTCATGCGAGTTTTGGAAGTGACGGAGCTTCCGCAACAGAGATGGCACTCAAAATGAGCGCTCATTACTGGCGCAATAGCGGGCAACCTGAAAAAAATAGCTTTGTTGGTTTGGCCGGTGGTTATCACGGAGAAACTGTGGGTGCGCTCTCTATCACGGATGTAGAGATATTCCGCAGCGCCTACGCACCTTTACTGCGCCTGTCTGCCACCGTGCCAAGCCCGGATAAAAGACAAGCCTTGCCGGGAGAGTCTGCCGCTGATGTAGCGCGACGCGCTGCGGCCAAGCTGGAGGTGTGGCTGCAACAGCACCACGCGCATACCGCCGCTTTGGTAGTGGAGCCCTTATTACAGTGCGCAGCTGGCATGGTGATGTATGACCCACTGTACTTGCGCTTGGCGCGTGAGATGTGCACCCGCTATCAAGTGCATTTGGTGGTCGATGAAATTGCCACTGGCTTTGGGCGCACAGGCAGCATGTTTGCTCACCAGCAGGCAGGCATTCGACCAGATTTCATCTGCTTATCTAAAGGTTTGACGGGCGGCACATTGCCTTTGTCGGCAGTGCTCACCACGGAGGATGTTTACCAAGCTTTTTATGGAACAGACACTGCTCGCGCGTTTTTGCACTCACATTCGTACACAGGCAATCCTTTGGCGTGCCGCGCAGCATTGGCCACCTTGGAGCTTTTTGAAAAACTCAATGCACTGAAAGAAAACCAAGAGTTGGCAAAGCAACTGAGTGCAGCATTCCTTCCCCTCACTACCCATCAACGGGTGCGACATGCACGCCATTTGGGGATGGTGTGGGCTTGGGACATAGATACCACTTTGCCAAATTTTGCCCAGTGCTATCACGCTGCCGCAAAGGCTCGTGGGCTGTTGCTACGTCCTATTGGCAACACCTTGTACTGCATGCCGCCTTATGTGTTGCAAGCCAAAGAGGTGCAACACCTGTCTAGCCAAATGCTCGCAGCACTTGAGGACTGCTTGGCGCAAGAGGCGCAGCAGTATCCATTGATTTAATACCTGATAGGGGTAATTTCTATGATCGCTTGTTTTGTCACCGGCACCGATACCGGGGTCGGTAAAACGCTTTCCAGTTGTGCCCTGCTGCATGCACTTGCGCAGCATCACCCACGCGTGGTGGGTATGAAACCTGTAGCCTCTGGCGCACAGCGCGATGGGCAGGCCGGGTGGGCAAATGAAGACAGCATTGCCCTGCGCACTGCCAGCACATTGAAGGTGGCCGCTTCTTTAGATAACCCATTCTTACTGGCCGATCCAGTCTCCCCCCACATCGCCGCTGAGCGGGCCAATGTGGTCGTCACACTGCCCCCCATTCTCGCGGCGTTCCAAGCTTTGCACCAGCAGGCTGACGCCATCGTAGTGGAGGGGGCTGGAGGCTGGCAGGTGCCTTTGTCACCCAGCTTGCGCATTGCAGATCTGGCTTTGGCGCTGCAATTGCCGGTGGTCTTGGTGGTGGGCATGCGCTTGGGGTGTATCAACCATGCGTTGCTCACTGCGGATGCCATTCGCGCCAGTGGGCTGCAGTTGGCGGGCTGGATTGCCAGCCATGTGGACCCACACATGCTGGAGCCCGAGGCCAACATGAATTATCTGCGGGCACACATAGGTGCTCCCTTGTTGGCTGATATCCCATGGCAGGCGCAGCCTGATGCCAGCACCATCACTGTGCATCTACCCAAGGAGTGGACATGCAAGCCTTAATGCCTGACTCTTGGTTGCAAGCCTTGCCCCAGCAATTGCAAAAACTGCAAGACCAGCACTTGCAGCGACACAGGCGTGAGGTAGTGCCTGCGGGGGGGGCGCATGTCAAAGTGAATGGCCAGCCAATGCTGCAGTTTTGCAGCAATGACTATCTGGCTCTGTCACAACACCCCGCGCTGATCGAGGCTGCTCGCCAAGGCGCTTTGGAGTTCGGCGTAGGCGCTGGAGGATCCCCGATGGTTAACGGCCACAGCACCGCCAATGCGCAATTGGAGGAGGCACTGGCCAGTTATGTTCAACTTCCTCGTGCTTTGTATTTCTATGCGGGTTTTGCGACCAATGTCAGCGTGATACCCGCCCTAGTGGGGGCAGATGATGCTATTTTTTCCGATGCACTGAATCACGCCAGTTTAATAGACGGCTGCCGCCTCTCACGCGCCAGCATTCACCGCTATGAGCACACTGACCTTGCTGATTTAGAGTGTCGACTTGCCGCTAGTTCACACCGCCGAAAATTGGTGATCAGTGATGCCGTTTTCAGCATGGATGGGGACGTTGCAGACATCCGCGCGCTAGTGGCATTGTGCGAGCGTTATGACGCACTACTGATGCTCGATGACGCCCATGGTTTCGGTATTTGCGGCCCCCAAGGGCGTGGCAGCTTGGCTGCTGCTGGCCTAACTGGCGCGAATGCCAGCCCTCGCGTGCTGTATATGGGTACGCTCAGCAAATCTGCGGGTGTTGCAGGTGGTTTTGTGGCCGGCAGTAATACTCTGATCGAATGGTTGTTGCAGCGTACGCGCAGCTACACCTTTGCAACAGCCGCTCCAGGGATGTTGGCGCGAGCGCTGCAACAGAGTTTGTCAGCGATGGAAGAAGGCGACCATTTACGCAGCCAATTGCAAGCGCGTATTGCGCAGTTGCGCGCTGGTTTAGCGCCAGTTTTAGCCATTACAGGCTGGCAGCTATTGCCATCGAACACGCCTATTCAAGCTCTGGTCATTGGTGACAACAGCAAGGCACTACAACTGATGGAGGCACTGCGAGAACGCAGCATTTGGGTGCCTGCTATTCGCCCACCTACCGTCGCTGCAGGTACCGCACGCTTGCGCATCGCTTTGTCGGCCGCCCATACCCCTCAAGATATCGTGCAGTTGGTGAACGCTTTGCAAGAAATCGCTGGTCGGTCGCGATGATTAACAAGATCTCAAGTGATTTGTCCGTAGCGATTGGGCACGTATCTGATGGGGATACCGTGTTGGTGAGTGGCTTTGGGCAAGCTGGTGCACCTGAACTACTGATTCAGGCACTCGTTGAAAACGGTGCGAAAGAGTTGACAGTGGTGAGCAATGGTGCGGGACCTGACATTTCTGGTAGCTGCAGAAATAGACAAGAAAAAAGCCTTGGTGAACATGGATTCACCAAGGCTTTTTATGTGGTTGCGAGGGCCGGATTTGAACCAACGACCTTTGGGTTATGAGCCCAACGAGCTACCAGACTGCTCCACCTCGCGGTAATTCTGATGCATGATGACGACGCTAGCAAACTTGTGCTGTGGTGCCCGGGGCCGGAATCGAACCGGCACGCCTTGCGGCGGCGGATTTTGAGTCCGCTGCGTCTACCAATTCCACCACCCGGGCGTCATCAGTGCGTGGCCGGAATTATGGCACATTTACGGGATGCAAAAAAAATATTCTTCGATTGAAGCAGCCATCGGTTCAACGCCGCTGGTCGCTTTGCAGCGTATCGAGGCTGCAGCCAATGCGCAGCGCGGCAACGTGGTGCTGGGCAAGCTGGAAGGCAACAATCCTGCAGGTTCGGTCAAGGACCGTCCTGCACTGTCCATGATTCAGCGTGCTGAGGAGCGCGGCGAGATCAAGCCTGGCGACACCTTGATCGAAGCCACATCGGGCAACACCGGTATTGCACTGGCCATGGCTGCTGCCATCAAGGGCTATCGCATGGTGCTGATCATGCCTGAGGACTTGTCCATTGAGCGTGCCCAGACCATGAAGGCTTATGGTGCGGAGCTGATCCTCACGCCCAAGAGCGGCGGCATGGAATACGCACGCGACCTGGCCGATCAGATGGTGGCACAGGGCAAGGGTGTGGTGCTGGACCAGTTTGCCAATGAAGACAACCCCCGTGCGCACTATGAGACCACAGGCCCCGAGATCTGGGAGCAGACCGGTGGTGAGGTGACCCACTTTGTGAGCGCCATGGGCACGACCGGCACCATCACAGGCGTGGCCAAGTTCCTCAAGGAAAAGAACCCCAACGTCAAGATCATCGGTGCCCAGCCTTCGGAAGGCTCACGCATTCCGGGCATTCGCAAGTGGCCGGAGGAATACCTGCCCAAGATTTACGACGCCAGCCTGGTGGACGAGCTGGTCTATGTGAGCCAGGATGATGCAGAAGACATGTGCCGCCGCATGGCGCGTGAAGAAGGCATCTTCGCAGGCATTTCTGCCGCAGGTGCCTGCTGGGTCGCGCAGGAGATTGCCAAGCGCGAGCAGAACGCCACCATTGTGTTCATCGTCTGTGACCGTGGTGACCGCTATCTCTCAACGGGCGTATTCCCCGCCTGATTGAGCTTCACCACAAGCAAAAGGTCGCGCTGCTGCGGCCTTTTTTATCGCCCATACCTACAAGGAAAGCTGCTCCATGAGCCATGAAATGCGTTTTTGCCCCAGCTGTGCCACGCCTTTGCAGTGGAGGTCGCAGCAGGAAGACAGTGGAATGAAAGCGCGGCTGCGCTGCCCGGCCTGTGACTGGACGCACTGGGGCAACCCCACGCCCGTGCTGGCTGCGGTGGTGGAAAACGATGCAGAGCAGGTACTGCTGGCGCGCAATGCACTGTGGCAGGAAGGCATGTTCGGCCTGATCACGGGCTTTATGGAAGCCGGTGAGTCGCCAGAGGCCGGGATTTGCCGTGAGGTGCTCGAGGAAACCGGCTTGCGCGTGAAAGCGCTGCGCATACTGGGTTCGTGGGAGTTCCTGCGCATGAACCAGGTGCTGATTGCCTACCACGTGCGTGTAGAGGGCGAAGTGCGTCTTTCGCCAGAGCTGGTGGAGTATCAGTGGAAGAGCGCACAGGAGGCGCGCTGCTGGCCATCGGGTACAGGCTATGCGCTGGCACACTGGATTCGCAGCAAGGGGCTGGAGCCACAGTTTGGCGCTTTCCGGCCCAATCAGTCGCCAGAGCCTGATCCTGCCAAGTGGCCGCCGCAATACTGGGCCGAGGATGGCCGCTTTATGCTGCCGCCTGCGGTGTAGGCATGGGAGTGTTGCCGTACGCCACATGCGTGCACGGACTATGGATTTGCTGTGCTGCCTACAATGCAGGCAGTAAAAGGAATCTCAGTCATGGAAATTCACCAGGAAATTGACACACGCGGTCTGAATTGCCCCCTGCCTATCCTCAAGGCCAAGAAAGCCCTGGCCGCCATGAGCAGTGGTGAGCTGCTGAAGGTGGTGGCCACGGATACCGGCTCGCTCAAGGACTTTCAGGCCTTTGCCAAGCAGACTGGCAATGAGCTGGTGCAGCAGGAGACAGTGGGTGATGAATTCATCCACATCCTGCGCCGCCGTTAAAAATAAGAGCTGCTTACGCAAGAAAGGCCTGCATTTGCAGGCCTTTTGTATTGGAAACGCTTGAAAATCCAGCGTTAGATGCTCAGACTTTTGAGGTAGTCACGGAAATGCGCGCCCACATCGGGGTGCTGCAGCGCCAGCTCGACCGTGGCTTCCAGAAAGCCTTCCTTGCTGCCGCAGTCATAGCGCTTGCCGATGTACTGGTAAGCGTAGACGGCCTCGTGCTGCATCAGGCGCTCTATGGCATCGGTCAGCTGGATTTCTCCGCCCACGCCCTTGGGCTGGTTGCGGATTTCCTCAAAGATGCGTGGTGTCAGCACATAGCGGCCAGCCACGCCCATGCGAGAGGGCGCCACTTCGGGAGCGGGTTTTTCTACGATCTGGTCAATACGCATCAAGGGGCCGCCAGCTGGCTCGCCCTTGACAATGCCATAGCGCTTGGTGTGCTCCTGTGGCACTTCCTGCACGGCCAGCAGTGAGCGGCCTTGCTTGGCAAAGGCATCGACCATCTGTTTCATCACGCCGGGGCCACCAGCTTCGCCGCGCATCAAGTCATCGGCCAGGATGACGGCAAAGGGCTCGTTGCCCACCAGCGGCTCTGCACACAGCACGGCGTGGCCCAGGCCCAGCGAGCGGGGCTGGCGCACAAACAGGCAGTTCATGTCTGCAGGGGCAATGCTGCGCACCAGGTCCAGCATGGCATGTTTGTCAGCGCGCTCGAGTTCGTTTTCCAGTTCGTAGGCGGTGTCGAAATGGTCTTCAATCGCGCGCTTGCTGCGGCCGGTGACGAACACCATGTCGCGAATGCCTGCTTCATAGGCTTCTTCCACGGCGTACTGGATCAGGGGTTTGTCCACCACGGGCAGCATCTCCTTGGGTGATGCCTTGGTGGCAGGCAAAAAGCGGGTGCCAAGACCAGCGACAGGAAAAACAGCTTTGCGAACTGGGGTTTGGTTGGACATGGTCTTAATCCTTCTTGTTCTGGATGGAAAAAAAGGCGCAGAGAACTGCGCCTTTTTGTTGCTCAACGACGAAGCATATCAGCCCAGACGGGCCAGTTGCTCCTGAATGCGGGCCAGTGTGGCGCCAAAGTCAGCAACGCGCTTTTTCTCCTGCTCCAGCACGGCGGCAGGGGCCTTGGCGCAGAAGGCTTCGTTGCTCAGCTTGCCGTTGGCCTTGGCGATTTCGCCTTCCAGGCGCTTGGCTTCCTTGGTCAGACGGGCCTTTTCGGCTTCCACGTCAATTTCCACAAACAGGGCCAGACGGGCATCGCCCACCACGGACACAGGTGCAGACTGCGCTTCGGCCTGCCATGCAGCTTCATCTTCAAACACCTTGACGTCGCTGAGCTTGGCCAGGTTCTTCAGCACGGCAGCGTTGGCACGCAGGAACTCTGCAGCTTCGGCGTTGTCGCCCATGACCAGCAGAGGCAGGCGCTGGGCGGGGGAGACGCCCATTTCACCACGCAGCGTGCGGCAGCTGTCCACCATGGCCTTGATGCGTTCCACGTAGGCGATGGAAGCCTCGTCGATCTTCTCGGGCTGGGCTTCGGGGTAGGCAGCCACAGCAATCGATGCACCTTCGCGGCCTGCCACAGGTGCTACTTTCTGCCACAGCTCTTCGGTGACAAAGGGGATGATGGGGTGGGCCAGACGCAAAATGGTTTCCAGCACGCGGATCAGCGTGTGGCGTGTGGCGCGCTGCTGGGCTTCGTTGCCGTTCTGGATCTGCACCTTGGCAATTTCCAGATACCAATCGCAGAACTCGTTCCAGACAAAGTCGTAGATAGTGTTAGCGACGTTGTCCAGACGGTACTCGGCAAAGCCCTTGGCGATTTCGGCTTCCACCTTTTGCAGCTGCGAGACGATCCAGCGGTCAGGCTGGCTGAACTGCATATAGGCTTTTTCTGTGCCGCAGGCCGACTTGTCGTGGGGCAGCAGACCGCAGTCGTAACCTTCGCAGTTCATCAGCACAAAGCGGGACGCATTCCACAGCTTGTTGCAGAAGTTGCGGTAGCCCTCGCAGCGCTTGCTGTCAAAGTTGATGGAGCGGCCCAGCGATGCCAGTGCGGCAAATGTAAAGCGCAGCGCGTCTGCTCCGTAGGCGGGAATGCCTTCTGGGAATTCCTTTTGCGTGTTCTTGCGCACTTGCGGTGCGGTCTCGGGCTTGCGCAGGCCGGTGGTGCGCTTCTCGAGCAGGGGCTCCAGTGCAATACCGTCGATCAGGTCCACGGGGTCCAGCACATTGCCTTCGGACTTGGACATCTTCTTGCCCTGTGCATCACGCACCAGGCCGTGGATGTAGACATGCTTGAATGGCACGCGACCGGTGAAGTGCGTGGTCATCATGATCATGCGCGCCACCCAGAAGAAGATGATGTCGTAGCCCGTCACCAGCACGGAGGAGGGCAGGTACAGGTTGAAGTCGTCATCAGCGGCATCGGTCTGGTTGGGCCAGCCCATGGTGCTGAAGGGCACGAGGGCGGACGAGTACCAGGTGTCCAGCACGTCGGCATCGCGGCGCAGCTGCTTGCCGGGGGCCTGAGCTTGCGCTTCTGCTTCGTTGCGGGCAACGTAGACATTGCCTTCTTCGTCATACCACGCAGGAATCTGGTGACCCCACCACAGCTGGCGCGAGATGCACCAGTCCTGGATGTTGTTCATCCACTGGTTGTAGGTGTTGACCCAGTTCTCGGGCACAAACTTCACGTCGCCATTGGCCACAGCGTCGATGGCTTTCTGTGCAATGGACTTGCCGGTGGCATCGCCTTCGCCGACCTTGTTCATGGCCATGAACCACTGGTCGGTCAGCATGGGCTCGATCACCTGGCCGGTACGGTCGCAGATGGGCACCATCAGCTTGTGCTTCTTGATCTCGACCAGCAGGCCCAGTTCTTCCAGATCCGCCACGATGGCCTTGCGGGCCACAAAGCGGTCCATGCCACGGTATTTCTCGGGGGCTTCGTGGTTGATCTTGGCGGTCAGGTCCAGCACGCAGATCATGGGCAGGTTGTGGCGCAGGCCGACCTGGTAGTCGTTCTGGTCATGGGCAGGGGTGACCTTCACCACGCCGGTGCCGAATTCCTTGTCCACGTACTCGTCGGCAATCACGGGGATTTCGCGGCCCACCAGCGGCAAAGTCACGGTCTTGCCAATCAGGTGCTTGTAGCGCTCGTCTTCTGGGTGCACCATGACGGCCACGTCGCCCAGCATGGTTTCGGGGCGGGTGGTCGCCACCACCAGCTGACCCGAGCCATCGGTCAGAGGGTAGGCGATGTGCCACAGGCTGCCGTCTTTTTCCTGGTTTTCCACTTCCAGGTCAGACACGGCGGACTGCAGCACAGGGTCCCAGTTCACCAGGCGCTTGCCACGGTAGATCAGACCTTGCTGATACAGACGCACAAAAGTCTCGGTCACGACCTTGGACAGCTTGTCGTCCATGGTGAAGTATTCGCGGCTCCAGTCCACGGTGTCGCCCATGCGGCGCATCTGGGTGGTGATGGTGTTGCCGGACTTTTCCTTCCACTCCCAGATCTTCTTGACGAACTCGTCACGGCCCAGGTCATAGCGGCTCACGCCTTGCGTTTGCAGCTGACGCTCCACCACGATCTGGGTGGCAATGCCTGCGTGGTCGGTGCCGGGAATCCAGGCCGTGTTGTAGCCCTTCATGCGGTGATAGCGCGTCAGCGAGTCCATGATGGTCTGGTTGAACGCGTGGCCCATGTGCAGCGTGCCAGTCACATTGGGTGGTGGCAGCTGGATGGCAAACGCAGGCTGGCTGGCATCAGGCTTGCCTGTGCCGCGTACGCCTGCAGCGCCATAACCGCGCTTTTCCCATTCTGGGCCCCAGTGGGCTTCGAGGGCAGCAGGTTCAAAGGATTTGGACAGGCTGTTCAGGCCTGGCTGGGCAATGGATTCACTCATGGCGTGTTTGCAAATGAAAACGGCATCCTGCTTGCGGGATGCCGTCTGGTAGCTAGTAGCTGAAATGACGGATTACCAAGGATTTTAGCGACCCCGTTCCTGCACCAGTCAGGGTGGGGCATTGTTTTGCGCTGTAATGGGTTCCAGCGCAGATGCATAAAGCCTTGGTAGCTATGGTTTTGAAAGTCATGCCGTCTGCTGCAGCGCGGCTTCGCGCCAGGCATGGGCGGCTGCGGCATGGTCTTCGCGCTGCTCGGCCAGCAGGGCCAGGGCTTTCCAGCTCTGGGTGCGCAGTGCGGGCTCCTGCAGGCGCTGCAGCGCCTGGCGCAGCAGTTGCTCGCCCTTGCCCCACAGCTGGCGCTGCACACAGGCCATACCGGCCAGATACTGCAGCAGCGCATCCTGTGGCGCAGCGCGCTGGGCTGATTCAATGCGTGCCAGCCAGTCTGCATCCAGATCTTCCAGCGCCTGCTGCAGGCACATGAAGAGGCGTTGCTGCTGGCCTGCATGCATCTGTCTGGGGGACTGTACATAGCGCTCCCACAGCGGCAGCAGCCAGCTGCGTGCGGTCGTACTGTCTCCACCTACATGCAGCCAGCGCTGGGCAAAGCTCAGCACAATGTCTGCATCCTGGCGTTCCACGCTGGGCAGATCGCTCCACAGTTGCTGTACCTGGGCGCTGTCATGGGTGTCGTGCAGCTGCTCCTGCAGCAGGCTGCGGACAATACCGCTGGCTGCCTCGGTAGACAGGCCATCGTGCTTGTACAGCAGGCGCGCAGTCTCCAGCGAGGTCTGCACTTCCCGCGCCAGGCGACCGGCCTTGAGCTTGATGCGCAGCGCCATGGTGCGGCGCTTGGCGCCGGGAGCAAGCTGGTCCAGGCGGCGCAGGGCTTCCTGCGGGTCGCGGTCGTCCAGCGCCCAGCGCGCAGCACGCATCTGCGCACCTTCGCGCACTTCCTGCTGCTGCTGGCTGCCGTTGAGCGGCACATCTTCCAGCGCCTGGGCGTAGTGGCTGTCACGCTCTTCCACATTGCGCAGAGCGTGCGCGCTGTCGGCGGCAAACATATGGGCAATGGCGCGCATGGTGGAGTCTTGGGGAACCTTGGCGTGTTCATTGCGCAGCTCATCGCTGAGCTTGAGCAAGGTCTGCGCCGACTTGCTGGCGCGTACATAGCGGCCTGCCTGCAGGTGGGAAAAACTCTCGACGAAGGCCAGGTACATCTGGCGCTCCTTTTGCTGCTGGCGCCAGCGCTTGGCGTTCTGGGGCAGCATGAGCAGTGCAGAGAAGGCGCGCAGTGCCGCATAGCCGATGGCAAACGTGGCCAGCAGCGCCAGCAGCAGCATGTTCAGCGAGATATCGACGCGGTAGGGTGACCAGAACAGGCTGACCATGCCCTCGTTGTTGCCTGCGAACAGGGCAATGGCAACGGCCAGGGCAAACAGACCGACAAACCACAGGGCTGCACGGATCATGGGCATCTCTCCTTTCAGAGTGCGGCAGCAGCCGTGGACAGAGCGGTCAGCGTATCGTCCAGCGAAGGCTGCTGGCTGGCCTGCATATGGGTCTGCAGTTGTGCCAGCACGGCCTGGGCCTGGTGGATGCGGCGGGAGTTGCTGTCAAAGTACTTGCCCAGCGAGGCCTGTGCTGCACCGATGTCGGCACGTGCTGCATCGTACTGGCGCGCCAGAATGGCCAGACGTGCATTGAGCAGCTTGAGCTTGATGTTCTCGCGCACAAAGAAGGCCTGCTCGGGGGCCATTAGCATGGCATCGGGGTTGTCAATGCGGCTGACGCGCAGCAGATCGCGTGCTTCTTCACGCACTCCGAACCAGATGCGCTGGCCCCAGTGCACCCACCACTGCCATTGCGCAGGGCTGGAGGCTTCGTCGGCGGCAGAGATATCGGGCTCAGGTGCCGTACGCAGCGGCTGGCGCAGTTCCTTGGGCACTGGGGGGCTGTTCTTGACGTGCAGGTCATCGACCATGTGCACCACATCGTCGATGCGTGCCAGCAAGCCGGCGGTGTCTGTGACCTTGATCTGGGTCAGTCGCTCCAGATCTTTTTCCATGGCCTGCTGTACCGGTGCAAGACGTGGCTGGGCTGCGCGCTCAATGCGCTTGATGCTGCTTTGCAGCGTCGCGACCAGTGGCTCGGTGCTGCCCGTCAGCTGTACCTGTTGCTGGGCCATGCGGATGGCAGATTCAATGTCTACCAGCAGGGTGTCGTCGCGTGAGCGGGTCAGATTCTGCACCAGGGTATCGAGCTGTCCGCGTTGCAGGCTGACTTCGTTGACACGCATCTCCATGACGGAGAGCTTGGCGCTGGCGTCACGCACCAGATCCTGTGATTCGCGGGCTAGGGCACGTGCTTCCGTGGCCTGTGTGGCGGCATCTGCAGTCTGGCGGGCCAGTTGTTCCTGCATGCCATCCACTTTCTGCCAGAGCATGACGCTGCAGCCCAGGCCTGCAGCACCTATCACCAGAGATAACCAGGTCCAGCCGGGAGTGGCGGGGCGGGGGGCATATTGCTGCTCCACAGGAGCGGCTTGCGAAGGGGTGGAAGTGCCGTCAGAAGAGGTCATGCGAGGGATTTTATCGACGCCGCAATGCTGTGCACGGCCGGCAGGCTCTCGATCACCTGACCAAAACCCGCCTGTCGTGCCTGCTCGGCAATGCGTGGATGGGTGACCAAGGCAGTATGCGCCTGCCAGGACCAGCTGCTGTGGCAGTGCACCAAATGTTGCACACATTCGGAACTGCTGAACAGCCACAGCGCCTGCTGGGTGCGCAAGCTTTGAATATGTGCCAGCAGCGCCGGTGTGGCTTGCGGTGCCTGGCGTTCGTAGACCGAAACAAAGTCGACCTGCACGCCGTGCTGCTGCAGCTGCTCACTCAGCCACTGGCGGCCCTGGCCACCGGGCTGGCTGCCATCGCCGCCGCGCACGATGAGTACCCGGTCACCCGGCTGAATGTGGTGGCGAGCCTGTGCCCACAGTGCCTCAGAATCAAATTGAGGAGCATCTGGCGCAGGCTGGATAAGGCTTTGTGCCGAAATTCCTTCAGAAAGCAGGGCCTTGCTGGTGCCGGGGCCGGGCGACCAGTACTGGGTCTGCACAGGGGGCGTGATCGCCTGTGTCTGCAGTGCCGCAAAGAAATAGCGCACGGCATTGCCGCTGACAAACATCAGTGCGCGGTAGCGCGCCAGCTGTGGCAGGGTCTGCTGCAGGCTGGCGATGGCAGCCGGGCTGCGGCTGGGGCCAATCACCATCATGGGCAGGGCGCAGGCCTGCAGGCCAGCATCCTGCAGCTGCTGTACCCACAGCGCGGCATCGGGCTGCGGACGGGTGACGACCACGGTCGGCATGGCGTACGGCTTCAGTGGGGTTGCACCTTGGCGCCGTTGGCCTGCAGTTGGGCAGCCACGGCAGCGCCCAGTGCCTCGGCCTGTGCCAGGGTAGTCACCGTGGCGCTTTGATGCACACGGACCAGAGGCTGCACGCCTTCGGGGTCGCCCCAGGCAGCATCCAGCTGCATCTGCGTGCCGTCGAGCACTGCGTGTGCAGCCAGCGGCACGGAGCAGCTGCCGCCCATGCCACGGCTCACAGCGCGCTCTGCGGCTACGCGCAGCCAGGTGGGCATGTGGGCCAGCGGAGCCAGCGCCTCGGCCAGGTCCTTACGGTCGGAGCGAATTTCAATGCCCAGCGCGCCCTGACCGGCGGCGGGAATCATCTGTTTTTCGTCAAAGATGGTGCGGATGCGCTCGTGCAGGCCCAGGCGCTTGAGGCCAGCGGCAGCCAGCACGATGGCGTCGTACTGGCCTTCGTCGAGCTTGCGCAGGCGCGTGTCCAGATTGCCGCGCAGGGGCTCGATCTTCAGATCGGGGCGCAGGGCTTGCAGCAGCACCTGGCGGCGCAGGCTGGAGGTGCCGACGACCGCGCCCTGAGGCAGGGCGTCCAGACTGGCGTATTGGGGAGAGACAAAGGCGTCGCGCGGGTCTTCACGCTCCATCACGCAGGCCAGAGCAAAGCCTTCGGGCATGTCCATGGGCACGTCCTTGAGCGAGTGCACGGCGATGTGGGCACGGCCTTCTTCCAGCGCCACTTCCAGTTCCTTGACGAACAGGCCCTTGCCGCCCACCTTGGAGAGCGTGCGGTCCAGAATCTGGTCGCCCTTGGTGGTCATGCCCAGCAGTTCCACGGTGTGGCCGCGTGCGCGCAGCAGGGCCTGCACATGCTCGGCCTGCCACAGGGCCAGGCGGCTTTCACGGGTGGCAATCACAAGAGGGGAAGAAGAGGTATCAACGGTCATGAGAGGTTCAGCGGCCACAGCCTTGAGATCAATGGGCGATGCTAGCATGCTGCGTTGCCGCATGAAGCGGCAGGAGTATTCGCCAATATGACCGCAGTCAAGACACAGAAGAACAAAGGGGATGTTGCGTCGCATCTGCCTGCCAGGGCCGCTGCTGCACGCCACAATGACAAGGATTTACCGCTGCTGGAAGATATCCGGCTGCTGGGCCGCATTCTGGGAGACATCATCCGTGAGCAGGAAGGCGAGGCCGTATTTGCACTGATCGAGCAGGTGCGCCAGCTGTCCGTAGCGTTTCGCCGCGATCACGACCATGCGGCTGACAAGGCGCTGAAAAAGCTGCTCAAGGACTTGAGCACCGACCAGACGGTGAGCGTGATCCGCGCCTTTACCTATTTCTCGCACCTGGCCAATCTGGCCGAAGACCGCCACCACATTCGCCGCCGTGCAGTGCACGAGCGTGCAGGCAATACGCAGGAAGGCAGCATTGAGGTGGCGCTGTCGCGTCTGCGCTGGGCAGGCATTACGCCGGATGAGATTGCGCAGACGCTGGCCAGTGCCTATGTCTCGCCCGTGCTCACGGCCCACCCCACCGAGGTGCAGCGCCAGAGCATCTTGCAGGCCGAGCACGACATTGCCCAGCTGCTGGTGGAGCGGGATGACATGCTTGCCCGTGCCCAGCTGTTCAACAGTGCCAGGGATGCGCTCACGCCGCGTCAGCTCGCAGCCAACGAGGCGCAGTTGCGTGCCCGTGTGGCCCAGCTGTGGCAGACGCGCCTGCTGCGCTACTCCAAGCTCACCGTGGCCGACGAGATTGAAAACGCGCTCAGCTATTACGAAGCCACCTTTCTGCGCGAAGTGCCCAAGCTCTACGCCGCGCTGGAAGAGGCGCTCGATGGCCGCGCCGTGCACAGTTTTTTGCGCATGGGGCAGTGGATTGGGGGCGACCGCGACGGCAATCCGAATGTGACGGCGCAGACCCTGGAGCTGGCACTGCGCCGCCAGAGCGAAGTGGCGCTGCGCCACTACCTGACGGAGGTGCACTACCTGGGCGCGGAGCTGTCCATGTCTGCGCGCCTGGTGCAGGTGTCGCCCGCCATGCAGGCGCTGGCCAATGCCTCGCCCGATGCCAACCCCCACCGCCAGGACGAGCCCTACCGCCGTGCGCTGACAGGCGTGTACGCCAGACTGGCTGCAACCCTGGAGCAGCTCACGGGTGGTAAGGCGGCGCGCCATGCGGTGGCCCCGCAGAACGCCTATGCCAGTGCACAGGAGTTTCTGGCTGACCTGCAGACCATTCATGACTCACTGCTGCAGCACCATGGCGAGGCACTGGCTGCGCAGCGTCTAAACCCCTTGATACGCGCCGTGCAGGTGTTTGGTTTCCATCTGGCCACCGTGGATTTGCGCCAGAGTTCTGACCAGCACGAGGCCGTGCTGGCCGAACTGCTGGCGACTGCACGCATGGAGCCGGATTACGCCCAGCTGGACGAAGCCGCCAAGTGCGCCCTGTTGCAGCGCCTGCTGGAAGACGCCCGCCCCTTGCGCGTGGTGGGTGCCAGCTACAGCGACTTCACGCGCAGCGAAATGGCCATTTTTGAAACCGCGCGCCAGATGCGCGAGCGCTATGGGGCGCAGGCCATCATCCACTACATCATCAGCCACACGGAAACGGTGAGCGATCTGCTTGAAGTGCTGCTGCTGCAAAAGGAAGTGGGGCTGATGCACGGCACGCTGGGTGATGCCCAGGCCACGGTGGATCTGATCGTGGTGCCGCTGTTCGAGACCATTGGCGACCTGCGTGCGGCGGCGGACATCATGCGCCGCTACTACGCCATACCCGGCGTGGCTGCTTTGCTGCAGCGCTCGGGCAGCGTGCAGGACATCATGCTGGGCTATAGCGACAGCAACAAGGATGGCGGCATCTTCACCAGCAACTGGGAGCTGTACCAGGCTGAACTCGCACTGGTGGAGCTGTTTGACACACTGGGCGTGCAGCACGGCATTCGCCTGCGGATGTTCCACGGCCGAGGTGGCACCGTGGGGCGCGGTGGTGGACCAAGCTACCAGGCCATTCTGGCCCAGCCACCGGGCACGGTGCGCGGGCAGATTCGCCTGACCGAGCAGGGCGAGGTGATTGCCTCCAAATACGCCAACCCTGAAATTGGCCGACGCAACCTGGAAACACTGGTGGCCGCCACACTGGAGGCCACGCTGCTGCAGCCCACCAAGCCGGCAAGCAAGGCTTTTCTGCAGGCGGCCGAGCAGCTGTCGCAGGCCAGCATGGCGGCCTACCGCAAGCTGGTCTATGAGACGCCGGGCTTTGCGGATTATTTTTTCAGTGCTACGCCGATCCGCGAGATTGCGGAGCTGAACATCGGCTCACGCCCTGCATCGCGCAAGGCCACGCAGGCCATTGAAGACTTGCGCGCCATTCCCTGGGGCTTTAGCTGGGGGCAATGTCGCCTGACGCTGCCCGGCTGGTATGGCTTTGGCGCAGCGGTGGAGGCGTTTTTAAGCAGTGGCGAAGACCCGAAACGCCAGCTCGCGCTGCTGCAGAAGATGTACCGCCAGTGGCCGTTCTTCAAGACGCTGCTGTCGAACATGGACATGGTGCTGGCCAAGAGCGATCTGGCGCTGGCCTCGCGCTACAGCGAGCTGGTGCAGGACAAGCGCCTGCGCAAGAAGATCTTCTCGCTGATCGAGGCCGAGTGGCTGCGCACCGTGGATGCGCTGAACCGCATCACGGGCGAGACCGACCGTCTGGCTAGCAATCCTGCGCTGGCACGCTCGATTCGCCATCGCTTCCCCTACATCGACCCGCTGCACCACCTGCAGGTGGAACTGGTGCGCCGCTGGCGCGATGGGCATGCCGAAGAGCGGCTGAAGAACGGTATTCACATCTCCATCAACGGTATTGCCGCAGGGGTGCGCAATACGGGCTGAGGCTGAAAACTTTCAAAAAAATAGCTGCTTGCGCTTGATTAGCAATAGTTTCAGATGCTTTTATATCTGAAACATAAGCAGATCAAGCGCTGGCAGCTATGAAATTCAAGGCATCAGCGACAGCGCATAGGGCAGGCTCACTACGCCCAGTACGGTAGAGAGAGTGACTAGGCCCGCGATATACGGCCCGTTGTAACCCATGCGCGCGGCCAGCACATAGCAGGTAGAGGCCGTGGGCAGGGCAGAGAACAGCAGCAGCACCAGCGCCTGGTCGCCCTGCAGACCAAACAGGTGAATGCAGCCCAGTGCCACCAGCGGCTGAATCAGGTGGCGAATGCCCAGCACGCAAACGCTCAACCGCTTGGTCTGGGTGAGCAGGCCCAGCTGCATGCCTGCACCAGCAGACATCAGGCCCAGCGCAATCGAAGCCGCACCCAGGCGCGCCACGGGGGGCTCCAGCCACTGCGGCATGCGAAAGCCCAGCAGGTTCGCTGCCAGGCCGCACAGCGTGGCCACCACCAGCGGATTGCGCACCAGCTGTGCCCAGAAGCTCTGCTGGCTCTCGCGTGCCATGGGCCAGACTGCGGCGATGTTGAACATGGGCACGCAAAAGCCAATCAGCACCGAGATGAAAAACAGCCCCTGCGAACCGGCCAGCCGGTCAGCCAGTGCCAGCCCGATGAAGGAGTTGAAGCGAAACGCCACCTGCGCTGCACAGGCGTGGTCGCGTGCGCCGATGCTTTTGCGCAGGCCCGGCCACCAAGGCAGGCTGTAGGCCAGTGCAATACCTGCCAGCCCCAGGGTGATGCCTGCAGCAATCAGGCTGGCGGTGGCATCCCACTGCAGCGGGCTTTTCACAATGGAGTGAAACAGCAGCACCGGAAACAGCAGGTAGTACACCAGCGCTTCCACGCTGTGCCAGATGGGGCGGTTGAGTGGGCTGAAGCGGCAGAGCAGATAGCCCAGCAAGATCAGGGCAAAGTCAGGGAAAAGCAGCTGGGCGTAGTTCACGGGGGCGAAGCTTACTCCTATCCCGATGGCTGTCTGGGCTGTGCAAGGCAGCTGGCCTGGAGAAAAGGCTAGGGAATTTACGGAGGAAAAACGGCCAAAAAATGCCACCGCTTGTCGGCCTGCTCCACTAGAGTCATCCCACCCTAAACGCAAACTTACAAAAGTTGAGGAGGCTGACTACTATGAAACGTCGTATCTGTCTGGGACTGGCTTTTGCATTGCTGGGCACTGCGTCCATGGCGCAGCAGGCGTATCCGTCCAAGCCCATCAAGCTGCTGGTGCCCTTTGCGCCTGGTGGCACTACCGACATCATTGCGCGCGTGATTGCCGATCCTCTGAGTCGTGAGCTGGGGCAGCCCGTGATCGTGGAAAACAAGGGCGGCGGTGGCGGCGTGATTGGCGCTCAGGAAACTGCACGCTCTGCACCAGATGGGTACTCGCTGGGGATTGCCACGGTGTCGACCACCGCCACGAATCCGGCCATCAACCCCAAGATTCCCTACAACACCCTCACGGACTTCACGCCCGTCATCAATATCGCAGCCACACCCAATGTGCTGGCGGTGAACCCCAAGTTTGGCCCGACCGACTACAAGAGCTTTGAAGACAAGGTCAAGAACTCCAAGGGTGAGTTCTCTTATGCCTCTTCTGGTACGGGCGGCATTCAGCACATGCTGATGGAGCTGTACAAGAACCTGACTGGTACCTTCATCACCCATATCCCCTACCGCGGAGCAGGCCCGGCGCTCAGCGACACGGTCTCTGGTCAGGTGCCCATGATTCTGGACAACCTGCCTTCGGCCCTGCCCTTCATCAAGGACCAGCGCCTGCTACCCATTGCCGTGGCTGCGCCTGAGCGTCTGGCCGTACTGCCTGATGTCCCCACCTTCAAGGAAGTGGGTCTGGAGCCTGTGAACCGCATGGCCTTCTACGGCATTCTGGGCCCCAAGGGCATGCAGCCAGAGGTAGTGGAAAAAATCAATGTGGCTGTCAAGAAAGTCCTGCAGGACCCTGCCGTGCGTCAGCGCATTGAGGACACGGGCTCGCTGGTCGTAGGCAACAGCCCAGCGGAGTTTGCGGATCAGATCAAGAATGAGTACGAGGTCTACCGCAAGGTGGTGCAGGACCAGAAGCTCACACTGGAATAAGCGCCCGGACACAGGGTGTGTACCCAGGGCGCTGCATCCGAAAGGTGCAGCGCCTTTTTTTGTTCACAATCACGGCATGAGTGATGCTGCATTGCAGGCCAGTGTGCTGGCGATTGATGACTTTATCGAGGCCTTGTTTCTGGAGGATGGTCTGTCGACTAACACCTTGCAGGCCTACCGCCGTGACATGACGGCCTGTGCCCAGCATCTGGCGCAGTCGGAAAGTGCATGCTCGCTGCTGCAGGCGCAGGAGCATGACTTGCAGGATTTTCTGCAGGCGCGGCATGCACAGGGCGTGAAAGCTGTCTCCAGCAACCGCAGCCTGAGTGTGCTGCGGCGCTTTTACCACTGGGCATTGCGTGAGCAGCGCGTGCAGGCCGACCCGACTGTGCGCCTGCTGGCCGCCAAGCGGCCTTTGCGTGTGCCGCATACGCTGACGCAGCAGCAGGTGGAGGCCTTGCTGCTGGCGCCCGATGACAGCACGCCGCTGGGCCTGCGTGACAGGGCCATGCTGGAGCTGATGTATGCCAGCGGCCTGCGGGTGAGTGAACTGGTGAGCCTGCAGGTGCATCAGGTTGACATGCAGGCCGGGGTGCTGCGCACCGAGGGCAAGGGGCGCAAGGAACGTCTGGTGCCCTTTGGTGAAGAAGCGCAAAGCTGGCTGCAACGCTATGTGCAGCAGGCGCGTGCCGTCATTCTGGGCGGGCAGGTCAGCCACGATCTGTTTGTCACCCAGCGCGGCAGCGGCATGACGCGTGTGATGTTCTGGATGCTGGTGAAAAAGTATGCTGCACTCGCTGGCATTACCGCGCCGCTGTCTCCGCACACCTTGCGCCACGCGTTTGCCACGCACTTGCTCAACCATGGCGCAGACCTGCGTGTAGTGCAGATGCTGCTGGGGCATGCCGATATTTCAACCACCACCATCTATACCTATGTGGCCCGGGAGCGGCTGCAGCAGCTGCACGCCAAGCACCATCCGAGAGGATAAATTGCGAGTAAGAAAAGCTGATGTTGGTTTAGTGATTTTGATTTGGCAAGATAATTGTATTTATTTGTCAATCCGGAGTAACGATCATGAACGCCTTGCGCCGAGGTGTGCTCACCGCCGCACTGTGTGCCGCGGTAGTGCCTGCTGTTTCTTGGGCAGACGCTGCACAGTGGCCGAACAAACCCATTCACATCATTGTGGCCTATCCCGGAGGCGGTGTGAGCGACGTGGTGGCACGCGCACTGGGTGAGAAGCTCAGCACGCAGCTGAACACGCCAGTCGTGGTGGAAAATAGGGCGGGCGCAGGTGGCGTGATTGGCATGGATGCCGTAGCTAAGGCTGCACCTGATGGTTATACCATCGGCTTTTCGGCCATCAGCCCTCTGGCTTTGACGCCGCATCTGAATGGTACGCCCTTTGACCCTGCCAGAGATATCACCCCCGTTGTGAGCGTGATGTATTCGCCGGTACTGATTCTGGGCACGACAGCCAACCGTGCTGCCAGCTTCAAGGAGCTGCTGGAAGAGTCCAAGGCCAGCCCCGGCGTGATTCGCTGGGCTACGGCTGGTCTGGCATCGTTGGGCCACATCGTGCTCGAGCAGATCAAGTACGAAGGCAAGGTGGATATCACCCATATTCCTTACAAGGGAGGCGGACAGCAACTCAATGACGCGCTGGGCGCGCAGTACGAGGTGCTGTCTACCAACGCCGGCCCTACCGTGATGCAGCACATCAAGGCAGGCAAGCTGCATCCGCTGGCAGTGGGTGCGCCTCAGCGTCTGGAAAGCATGCCCAAGGTGCCTACGCTGGCAGAGCTGGGTTTCCCAGCCGCCAACACAACCTCGCTGTTCGGTATCTTCGCACCAGGCAAGACACCTCAGGACATCGTGCTGCGCCTGAACCAGGAGCTGAACAAGGCATTGGCTGAACCTGATATTCAGGCCAAGCTCAAGGCTTCAGACAATGTGCCCATGGGCGGTGATGCGCAGACTTTCGCCAAGCAGATTGCTCAGGAGTCTGCCAACAATGCACGCATTGTGAAGGCAGCCAATCTGCAGGCCAACTGATTCATCATTGTTCTGCACGCAAAGCGCCACCCGAAGGTGGCGCTTTTTTATCTGTGCAGCGGAAACGGCAGGGAAGAATCAGATGTCCATTTCGGTCAGCGTATCTGCCCATGCCAGGGCCTGTAGGTGTGCCCAGTTGACCTGGTGGTTGGACAGGTGCAGGCTTTCCACGTGCTTGGCAAAGGCTTCATCATTGCCGCTCTCGCAGGCCAGCGCCAGTTCCAGGAAGGGGGCATAGACCCCGGTGCGGTGCAGCAGGGCATCGACCACGGGCTGCGGCAGTGCCACGGCGCTGAGCGCCTGCTCCATGGGCATGCCCAGCATGGTGTCGAGCATGGAGAACACGCCCACCACAAAGGCATTGTCAGCTGCTTCGGCAGACAGCATGTCGGTCGCCAGCAGTTCCATCAGGCGGCCGCGTACCACCGCAATATGACCTGCTGCCGGGGTGTTGCCGCCGTTGCGCGAGGAGGTCAGCAGCAGAGCCGCCCAGCGAAACAGCTTTTTCATGCCCAGAATCATCACTGCATGGCGGAACGAGGTGATCTCGCACGACAGTCCAAAGCCTGACGAATTGATAAAGCGCAGCAGATTGAAAGACAGGGTGGGGTCTTTCTTGAGCAGGTCTTCGATCTCTGCCGAACTGCTTTGCTGGCGGATCAGGTTGAGCAGCTGCAGGATGATGGCCTGAGAGGGGCGGATGGTCTTGGCCTGCACGACATCAGGCTTGGCAAACCAGAAGCCCTGGAACAAGGTCACGCCCAGCGCCTGCATGTGTTCGTACTGCTGCTGTGTTTCTACTTTTTCAGCCACGATCTGTGCGCTGGTGTGGGCACGGATAAAGCGCACCAGTGCTGCTGCGTTTTCCAGCGGGAGGCCCAGGATGTCCAGCTTGATAAAGCTGGCCAGGGGCAGCCAGCTGGCATAGCTGCTGCGCAGCATGTGCTGATTGAAGGCCAGGCGAAAGCCACGCTGGCGCAGGGTTTCCAGCACTGGAATGATGGCTGCAATTTCCTCTGCGCTGGCTTCCTCCTTGAGGGTGGGCACCTCCAGCACGACCTTGTCGGGGTGCACCAACTCCAGGTGACCGCCTGCCAGGCTTTCGTGAGTGCAATTGATGAAGACCAGCTTGCGGCCTACCAGCATCTCGGTGCCGGTATAGGACAAGGCATTGAACAGCATGGCTGCATCGCTGGCAGCGGTATGGGCAGCCGCCGCTGTGGTGCGGTCGAACAACTCGTAGCCAAAGACCTCGCGACGCTCATTCAGGATAGCCTGCCGTCCGATCATGGCAACCGAATCGTCGGGAATGCCGGGGGCGGGCGGTGTAGCAGAAACAGCGGGCGTGGTCACAGCGTTCATGGCAGTCAGCGCAAAAAAAGCAATGTAGCCTTTAAATGTAGCGCTATGTGTAGCGTGTAAGCAAACGTACTTCTCTGGCGGGGCGCGCAGACCGGATTACTGCGTGATCTGGTCGCACCAAGCCAAGGCCTGCAAATGAGCCCAGTTGATTTGCTGGCTGTTGAGGCCAAGGACTGAGGCTGCCTGGTCGAAAACGATGTCATCGCCGCTTTCACAGGCTTCGGCCAGGGTGAGCAGCTCACCAAAGACTCCTTGGCGTAGCAGCAGGGCATCACGCACGTTGTCGGGGAGGCGAATCAGCTGCAAGGCTGCGGTAAGTGGCATGTTGAGCATGGCGTCAAGCAGCGAGAACACCCCTACGAGGAAGGCTTGCTCGGCATCGTCTTCGCTCATGAACTCCATGGCCAGCAGTTCCATGAGTCGTGCGCGAATCACGGCGGTATGCCCAATGGTCGGGGTGGAGGTTCCGAACTGTGAGGCAGTCAGCAGCAGGGCAGACCAGCGGAACAGCTTTTTCAGCCCCATGATCATGATGGCCTGGCGCACGGAAGTAATGGCGCGGGAGCTGTTAAAACCAGCAGAGTTGATCAGCCGCAGCAGATTAAAGGCCAGTCCGGCATCCTTTTTCAGGACATCTTCAATCTCATCGGTGCTGGCTTGCTGACGCAGCAAATTGATCAGCTGAATGATGCTGACCTGGTTGGGGGCCAGCAGCTTGGTTTCAACTACAGCCGGGCGTGAGAACCAGTAGCCCTGGAACAGGGCCGCGCCCAGGCTGCGTGCCAGCGTGAACTGTTCTTCCGTTTCAATCTTGGTAGCCACCAGCTGCGCCTTGCTATGGCGGATGGCATGGCTGGTGAGCACTGCCAGCTGCTCGGGGCGCAACAGGTTCATATCCAGCTTGATGTAGTCTGCCAGCGGCAGCCAGGTGGCATAGGCCGACTCCAGCACCGTGTGGTTGAACGAGAGCTTGAAGCCGCGCTCGCGCAGCGAACGCAAAATGGGCAGGCGCGCTAAGGCTTCCGAGGCCGCCACGTGGCCCAAGGGCTCCACCTCCAGCACCACTTTTTCAGGGCTGAGCAGCTCCAGGTGGCCGCCTGCCAGACTTTCGTGCGTGCTGTTGACGAACAGCAGCTTGGTGCCCACCAGGTCTTCACGGCCTGTGTGTGACAGGGCCGTGAACAGCAGCAGCACATCCGTGGCTGCGGTGTGCTCCATGGGCGCGCGGGAGCGATTGAAAAGCTCATAGCCGATGACCGCTTTTTCGGCATTCACAATGGCCTGTCGCGCGATCATGGAGGTGCCCTTGGAGGCAGTAGCGGCCGGCGCAGCAGGAGAGGAGGAGGAATTGGCGGGCATGGTGGGAACGTCTGGGGATCGGGGTGTCAATGCTGTTCAAGCCAGGCGATTTCTTCGTCGGTGAATCCAGCGGCTTGACGGGCCTCTGTATTAAAAGGCGGGCGCGGCCGCGGCGCTTCATATTTATGCGCCAGTACAGTGTAGTAGGGTTGGGGATCCAGACCGTAGCGCTCACATAAGAAGCGATACCAATGGTTACCAATGGCCACGTGGCCGACCTCTTCTTCCAGGATCACATCGAGTACGGCCACGGCGGCCAGTGCATCCGGGGTTCCGACCTGGCGCAGCTTGGCCTGGATCTGCGGCGTGGCATCCAGCCCGCGCGCTTCCATGGTGCGTGGCACCAGGGCCATGCGGGCGGTGATGTCGCCCGCCGTCTTTTCGCACATGGTCCACAGCCCCTGGTGGGCAGGGAAGTCGCCATAGTCATGGCACTGCTGCTTGAGCCAGTCGCAGATGAGCAGAAAGTGCTTGCCTTCTTCACCGGCCACGCGCAGCCAGTCCAGGTAGTACTGGCGCGGCATGTCATCAAAGCGCCAGATGGCATCCAGCGCCAGGTTGATGGCATTGAACTCGATGTGTGCAATGGCATGCATCAGAATGATGCGCCCCTCCAGCGTCGCAGGTGAGCGGCGTGCCACCTCGGTGTGGTGGCGCAGCTCGGGGCGTGCGGGATGGCCTGGTAAGTGGGCGTCAGGGGGAAGGGCGGGGGATTGCTGGGCGATGTCCCATTGCTGAGACTGAGCATGCATGTGCATGGCCTGTGCTGCCTTTTCAGCAGCATCGCAGAGGCGCAAAACCTCGAGTGCGCGTTGTCGGAGCTCCATACCTACAATTGTATTTTCCCGTAGGCACAAAAAAGAGGAGACAAGATGGCCGTGTATGAACTGGAGGGTGTAGCCCCGCAGATTGCCGAGAGCGCATGGATTGCTGACAGTGCGCAGGTCATGGGCGATGTGCAGCTGGGCGCTGATGCCAGCGTGTGGTTTGGCACCGTGGTGCGAGGGGATACGGCCCACATTACCATTGGCGAAGGCACCAATGTGCAGGATGCCAGCGTGCTGCATGCTGACGAAGGCATGCCACTGACGATTGGCCGCCATGTCACCGTAGGCCATCAGGTCATGCTGCATGGATGCACGATTGGGGACGAGAGCCTGATCGGCATCGGTGCGATTGTGCTGAACGGGGCCAAAATTGGCAAAAACTGCTTGGTGGGTGCAGGTGCACTGGTGACCGAGGGCAAGAAGTTTCCGGATGGCTCCATGATCATCGGAAGCCCGGCCCGTGTGGTCCGGCAGCTGACCCCAGAGCAGATCGAGGGACTGCGCCGCAGTGCGCAGCATTACATCCATAACGCGCGGCGCTTCAGGGCGGGACTGCGCAAGCTGGGCTAGCCGCCCGGCATTTCACCAACACTGATCGGGATACACACAGCGTGTCTGAACTCCACAAATTCCTTTTTGATGGCCTGCCGGTTCGCGGCATGATCGTACGTCTGACTGACGCCTGGAAGGACATCCTCCAGCGCCGTGCCAGCAATACCTCCACGGGTGCCTACCCAGTGCCTGTGCGTGAGCTGCTCGGTGAAATGGCAGCCGCCAGCGTACTCATGCAGTCCAACATCAAGTTCAATGGCGCGCTGATTTTCCAGATTTTTGGCGACGGCCCGGTCAAGGTGGCTGTGGCTGAGGTGCAGTCTGACCTGGGCTTGCGTGCCACGGCATCGGTCAACGGTGATGTGCCTGTCGGCGCTTCGCTGGAGCAGCTGGTGAATGTGAACGGCGTGGGCCGCTGCGCCATCACGCTGGACCCTAAGGACCGCCTGCCCGGTCAGCAGCCTTACCAGGGCGTGGTGCCCCTGACCAGCCCTGATGGCCAGCCACTGAACAAGATTTCGGACGTGCTGCAGCACTACATGCGCCAGTCCGAGCAGCTGGACACCACCATTGTGCTGGCCGCCAACGACGAAGTCGCCGCAGGCCTGCTGATTCAGCGCATGCCGCTCAAGGGTCAGGACAACCTGGCAGGTGCTACCGAAAGCGCACAGGATGAGCAGGACCGCCTCGGCGCCAACGAAGAGTACAACCGCATCGCCACACTGGCTGCCAGCCTCAAGCGCGAAGAGCTGCTGACGCTGGATGTGGACACCATCCTGCGCCGCCTGTTCTGGGAAGAAAAGCTGCTGCGCTTTGTGCCTCAGGATGGCGACAACGGCCCCCACTTTGCCTGTACCTGCAGCCGTGAACGCGTGGAAGGCATGCTGCGCAATTTGGGCAAGGAAGAGGTGGACTCCGTGATCGCTGAGCGCGGTACGGTGGAAGTGGGCTGCGACTACTGTGGTGCTGAGTACCACTTTGATGCGGTAGATGCTGCGCAGATGTTTGCGGATGCATCGACGCAGGCCCCCGGCTCTTCCTCGGTACAGTAAGCGCTGCTTGCCCGAAGCGGGCTTGGCAATAGCGCTTCTCTGAAAAAGAGAGCTGCTTGCGCTGGTTAAATCAGGGTTTCAAATACTTTTGTATGTGAAATGCTGATAAATCCAGCGCTGGCAGCTCTTTTTTTATGTCTGCTGGGTGGTCTGACTGCGCTGCAGCAGGTGCTGGAACAGGGACTGCTCGCTGCGCGCGTCCAGGCACTCGGGGCAGTCTGCATCAGTTGCAGAGCCTGCATCGGTAGTTTCTGCCTTGATCCAGGGGGCCAACTGGCGGGCCAACTGGCGGGCCTGCTGAGCGGCGGAGCCATACAGCATCTGGATGGTGAAGTGCTGGGCCTGTGGCTGCAGCATGTGCGCACGCCACTGGGCTTCCAGGGCCAGTGCGGCGGCATCGCAGGCCGTGGGCAGCAAGGCCCACAGAATCAGGGGATGTGTGTCAGGAGCAGGGCTGGGCCAGCGGGTGCTGGGCTGCAGGTTGTGGAGCTTGACCCGGTCTGCGGCAGCTGCCTGCAGTACCTGGGCGCAGTGTGCGGCGCTGGCACACAGAAGGATGCGGTCGTGCATCAGAACTGAATGAAAAGAGTCAGGCGGAACAAGGCGCTGGCTCAGGGGCGCATGATGTGCACATAGATTTCGTTGGGCTTGACCATGCCCAACTCATAGCGTGCTTTTTCCTGGATGGTTTCCTTGCCTTCGCGCAGGTCGTTGACCTCGGAGGCCAGGCGTTCATTTTCCTTGCGGGCAGCGTCGTTGGAGGCACGGAGTTCGTTGATCTGGCCCCGCAGTTCGGCGACACGGTCCATGCTGCCGGCACCCCACCACAGCTGGGCATGGGTGATGGCCAGCAGACTCAGTAAAACAAGGGTGACGATGCGAGAAACCATGGTGCAAATTGAAAAAACGGGGCCGCGGTGAGCCCCGTTTTTGAAGTCAGGCGCGAGCCTAGAGATTAACGCAGGTTATAGAAAGCGTCACGGCCGGGGTAAACCGCCACGTCGCCCAGATCTTCTTCGATGCGCAGCAGCTGGTTGTACTTGGCGATACGGTCAGAGCGGCTCATGGAGCCGGTCTTGATTTGACCAGCATTCAGGCCCACGGCGATGTCAGCAATCGTGCTGTCTTCGGTTTCACCCGAACGGTGCGAGATCACGGCGGTGTAGCCAGCGCGCTTGGCCATTTCGATGGCGGCGAAGGTTTCGGTCAGGGTGCCGATCTGGTTGATCTTGATCAGGATGGAGTTGGCGATGCCCTTGTCGATGCCTTCCTTCAGGATCTTGGTGTTGGTCACGAACAGGTCGTCACCCACCAGCTGCACCTTCTTGCCCAGACGCTCGGTCAGTACCTTCCAGCCTTCCCAGTCGCCTTCGGCCATGCCGTCTTCGATGGAGATGATGGGGTACTTGTCGCACCAGCCGGCCAGCATGTCGGTCCACTGGGTGGCGTTCAGGGTCATATTGCCTTCGCCAGCCAGCACATACATGCCGTCCTTGTAGAACTCGCTGGAAGCGCAGTCCAGGCCCAGAGCGATGTCTTCACCGGCCTTGTAGCCTGCAGCGGTGATGGCTTCGATGATCAGCTGAATCGCAGCTTCGTGGTTTTCCACGGAAGGGGCAAAGCCACCTTCGTCACCCACGGCGGTGGACATGCCACGGTCGTTGATGATCTTCTTCAGGGCGTGGAACACTTCTGCGCCCCAGCGCACGGCTTCGCGGAAAGTAGGTGCGCCCACGGGGATGATCATGAATTCCTGCAGGTCCAGCGAGTTGTTCGCGTGGGCACCGCCGTTGATCACGTTCATCATGGGCACGGGCAGTTGCACGCCGCCCATGCCACCGAAGTAGCGGTACAGGGGCAGCCCAGCTTCTTCAGCAGCGGCGCGGGCCACGGCCATGGACACGGCCAGCATGGCGTTGGCGCCCAGGCGGCTCTTGTTGTCCGTGCCGTCCAGGTCAAGCATGGTCTTGTCCAGGAAGGCTTGCTCTGCGGCGTCCAGACCGACCACGGCCTGTGCGATTTCGCCGTTGATGTGCTCTACGGCCTTGAGCACGCCCTTGCCCAGGTAGCGGCTCTTGTCGCCGTCACGCAGTTCGATCGCTTCGCGCGAACCGGTCGATGCGCCGCTGGGTACCGCTGCGCGGCCCATCACGCCCGATTCCAGCAGCACATCACATTCCACTGTGGGGTTGCCACGGCTGTCCAGAACTTCACGTCCTACGATGTCAACGATTGCACTCATGGGTTTTCCTCTTCAGGTTTTTTACAAACTGGGTGCTGCGCAGGCTGGATGTTGTTGTTGCTCGGCGCCTGGCATGCAGAAATCGGGTCGGTACATGTGAAAAAAGCACGTTCCACGGAGCGTGCTTTTTCGCGTTGGCTAATTCACGTATCGTGCGGTGCGCATCTTACGCAAACTCAGGCCGAAAAGTTGTTTTCGAGGAAACCGTTGCGCTTGGTCACGTCGTCCAGCGCCACCAAAGTCTCCAGCAAGGCCTTCATGTGCTTCAGGGGTACAGCGTTGGGGCCGTCGGAGAGGGCATTGCATGGGTCGGGGTGGGTTTCCATAAACAGGCCTGCCACGCCCACGGCCACAGCGGCGCGGGACAGGACAGGCACCATCTCGCGCATGCCGCCACTGGATGTGCCATTGCCGCCAGGCAACTGCACGCTGTGGGTGGCATCAAACACCACGGGGGCGCCGGTTTCGCGCATGATGGCCAGCGAGCGCATGTCACTCACCAGATTGTTGTAGCCAAAGCTGGCACCGCGCTCGCACGCCATGAAGCTGTCTTCAGGCAGGCCCACTTCCTTGGCAGCAGCGCGTGCCTTGTCGATGACATTCTTCATGTCATGCGGCGCCAGGAACTGGCCCTTCTTGATGTTCACGGGCTTGCCGGACTGCGCTACGGCGCGGATGAAGTCCGTCTGGCGGCACAGGAAGGCGGGGGTCTGCAGCACGTCGACGACGGCGGCCACATGGGGCACTTCGGCTTCGGTGTGGACGTCCGTCAGCACGGGCACGCCAATTTCCTTGCGTACCTTGGCCAGAATTTCCAGGCCTTTTTCCATGCCGGGGCCACGAAAGCTCGTGCCCGAAGAGCGGTTGGCCTTGTCGAAGCTGCTCTTGAAAATAAAGTTGATGCCCAGCCCGGACGTGATTTCCTTGAGCAGGCCAGCCACGTCCATCTGCAGTTGTTCAGACTCGACCACGCATGGGCCAGCAATCAGGAAGAAGCGCTTGTCCAGACCGATGTCAAAGCCGCAGAGTTTCATGGCAGTGTTCCTTGTGTGCATGTCTACATGCTTCAAAAACCAAAGCTGCTAGCGCTGGTGATTCAAAGACTTCACATGCATTTGATGCTGAAGTCGTGAATTATCAAGCGCTGGCAGCTCCTTTTTTTAAAGACGCGTTTCCGTTATCAGGAAATTACGCCTTTTTACCGCCCTTGGCGTGGTTGTCCATGGCCGCCTTGATGAAGGCGTTGAACAGGGGGTGGCCATTCCAGGGCGTGGACTTGAACTCGGGGTGGAATTGCACACCGATGTACCAGGGGTGAACTTCCTTGGGCAGTTCCACGATTTCGGTCAGCTGCTCGCGCTGTGTCAGTGCAGAGATCACCAGACCGGCTTCGCGCAGCTTGTCCAGATACTGCACGTTAGCTTCGTAGCGGTGGCGGTGGCGCTCGGTCACCACGTCGCCGTAGATGCTGTGTGCCAGTGTGCCGGGCTGCACGTCGGAAGACTGCGCGCCCAGACGCATGGTGCCACCCAGGTCGGAGTTGGCGTCACGGGTCTTGATGGTGCCGTCTTCGTCCTTCCACTCGGTGATCAGGGCGATCACGGGGTTGGGCGTGTTGGGGTCAAACTCGGTGGAGTTCGCGCCTTCCAGACCAGCCTTGTGGCGTGCGTACTCGATGGTAGCCACTTGCATACCCAGGCAGATGCCCAGATAAGGCACCTTGTTTTCACGGGCGTACTTGGCCGTGGAGATCTTGCCTTCCACACCACGCGAACCAAAGCCGCCGGGCACCAGGATGGCGTCGTACTTGGACAGCTGCTGCTTGGCGTTGGCGTCGGTGATGGTTTCGGAGTCCACGTGGGTGATCTTCACGCGCACATGGTTGCGCAGACCGGCGTGCTTCAAGGCCTCGTTCACGGACTTGTAGGCGTCGGACAGCTCCACGTACTTGCCGACCATGGCCACTTGCACTTCGCCTTGTGGGTGCTCGGTCTCGTAGACCAGGTCGTCCCAGCGCTTCAGGTTGGCGGGCGCGGTGTTCAGGCGCAGCTTGTCGCAGATCAGGCCGTCCAGACCCTGCTCGTGCAGCATGCGGGGCACCTTGTAGATGGTGTCCACGTCCCACATGGAGATCACGCCCCATTCAGCCACATTGGTGAACAGCGAGATCTTGCTCTTTTCTTCCTCAGGCACGGCGTACTGTGCGCGGCACAGCAGCGCATCGGGCTGGATGCCGATTTCGCGCAGCTTCTGCACGGTGTGCTGGGTAGGCTTGGTCTTGAGCTCGCCTGCGGCTGCAATATAGGGCAGGTAGCTCAGGTGCACGAAGGCAGCGTTGTTGGGGCCCATCTTCAATGCCAGCTGGCGGATCGCTTCCAGGAACGGCAGCGATTCGATATCGCCCACAGTGCCGCCCACTTCGCAGATCGCTACGTCCACGGCATCATCAGTGCCGATGCCAGCGCCGCGCTTGACGTATTCCTGGATTTCGTTGGTGATGTGGGGGATGACCTGCACGGTCTTGCCCAGATAGTCACCACGGCGTTCCTTTTCCAGCACAGACTGGTAGATACGACCGGTCGTGAAGTTGTTGGATTGCTTCATGCGCGTTTCGATGAAACGCTCATAGTGACCCAGGTCCAGGTCCGTCTCGGCGCCGTCGTCCGTCACAAACACTTCGCCGTGCTGGAAGGGGGACATCGTGCCGGGGTCCACATTGATATAGGGATCCAGCTTGATGAGGGTGACTTTGAGGCCGCGCGATTCGAGCAGCGCAGCAAGGGAGGCTGAGGCGATTCCCTTGCCCAGGGAAGACACCACACCGCCTGTGACGAAGACGAATTTGGTCATGTCTTGTGTTTTTATGGTGGTGGTAAAGCGAGATTATAGGTTCCGCCGGACAAAGGCCGTGGCGCGCTAGGTCAATCGACCTTGGGCATATCGCTGGTTATGCAGCATGCGTATTGACAGTTGCAGCGCGCCGCCTCTGCTACATTCGGCCCATGCAAGAACTCGCTGGCAAACACATTGTTCTGGGCCTCTCCGGGGGCGTTGCTTGTTACAAAAGTGCACATCTGTGCCGCCTGCTGACCAAGGCAGGTGCCACCGTACAGGTGGTGATGACGGAAGCTGCCGAGCAGTTCATCACCCCTGTGACCATGCAGGCGCTCTCGGGCCGCACGGTCTACACCTCGCAGTGGGATGACCGCGAGGGCAACAACATGCCCCACATCAATCTGAGCCGTGAGGCAGACGCCATCGTCATCGCGCCCTGCAGCGCAGACTTTGTGGCCAAGCTGGCCCAGGGCCGGGCCGATGAGCTGCTCAGCCTGATGTGCATTGCGCGCCCCATCGAGCGCGTGCCCCTGCTGCTGGCACCCGCCATGAACCGCGAGATGTGGGCCCACCCCGCCACCCAGCGCAATTTTGCCCAGGCGGCCGCCGATGGCGCCCATGTGCTTGGCGTGGGTGTGGGGGAACAGGCCTGCGGGGAAACAGGCGACGGCCGCATGCTTGAGCCGGAAGAGCTGATCGAAGACATTGCCGCTTTTTTTGCCCCCAAGGTGCTGGCCGGGCAAAAGCTGCTGATTACTGCTGGCCCCACCTTTGAAGCCATTGACCCGGTGCGCGGCATTACCAACCTCTCCAGCGGCAAGATGGGTTTTGCCATTGCAGCGGCGGCCAGGGCGGCCGGTGCAGAGGTGACGCTGGTTGCTGGCCCCGTGCATCTGCCCACGCCACGTGGCGTGCAGCGCATCAATGTGAAGTCTGCTCTGCAGATGCTGGACGCCGTGCAGGCCCATGTCGGTCACGCCTCTATCTTTATTGCGACCGCGGCTGTGGCCGACTGGCGTCCTGCCAGTGCCGCAGACCAGAAGATCAAGAAAGACGGCTCGGGCGAAGTGCCTGCGCTGGCTTTTGTGGAGAACCCTGACATTCTGGCCACTGTGGCCAAGAGCGAGCGTGCCCAGCGTGGCGAGCTGTACTGTGTCGGCTTTGCAGCGGAAAGCCATGATTTGCTGCAGCACGCCACAGCAAAACGTGTGCGCAAGGGTGTACCTTTGCTTGTAGGCAATATCGGGCCAGCGACTTTCGGGCAGGATGACAATGCATTGCTGCTGGTCGATGCCAGCGGCCACCGTGAACTGCCCCGCGCCAGCAAGACCGAACTGGGCCGCCAGCTGGTGGCAGAACTGGCACGACGACTGCCGACTGCACAGACCAAGGCCTGAATCACATCAAGAAGTGGAGGGAAGCAATGGCGCTACTGCCTAAAAATCACCATCGCAAGACCCGCCTGTTTGCGCCTTCCCGTCCCAATTACAGCGACTTCAACAGCCCGCCGGATGGCGACTATGTGCGCTATGTCGAAGATCTGATGGCCTGGGCCGAGCATGAGCAGCAACGCCAGCGCCTGCGTGCGCTGGGTGAAAAGTCTGCCCTGCAGTCTTCCGAGCAGGAGTGGGGCCGCACGCCCGCCGCGCCAGCCCTCAAGCCTTCCAGCACAGCAGTGCCCACCACCGAGCCCGGCAGCGTGGAAGGTGCTGTGGCGCGCTTTCAGCGCAAGGCCCAGCAGTTGCAGCAGAAAGCCCAGGCCCAGGGTACATCCAAGGGCAAGCCGCAGGCCAGCTCGCTGGGCTGGGTGCTACTGATTCCCATGCTGGTGGTGGCTGGCATTTTTGCGCCCGACCTGCTGCCCGTGGTCATTGTGCTGTGGGTGGTGTTCAGCGTGATTCAGAGCGTGCGCAAGGCTTCTCAGTCCAATAAGCGCTGAGCCAGCGCCTTGCCGATTACCCCTTACCATTGCTGCCCATGCAAGTAGATATCAAGATTCTGGACGCGCGCCTGCGCAACAACATGCCTTCCTACGCAACCCCTGGCAGCGCTGGATTGGATTTGCGTGCCTGTATTGATGCGCCTGTGACGCTGGAGCCCGGTCAGTGGCAGCTGATTCCCACAGGCATGGCCATGTACCTCAAAGACCCCGGCTATGCCGCCATGATCCTGCCGCGCTCCGGCATGGGCCACAAGCACGGCATTGTGCTGGGCAATCTGGTGGGCCTGATTGATTCGGACTACCAGGGCCAGCTCATGGTCAGCGCCTGGAACCGCTCGCAGACCGCGTTCACGCTGCAGCCCATGGACCGACTGGCACAGCTGGTGATCGTGCCCGTGGTGCAGCCCAGCTTCAACGTGGTGGACGAGTTTGAAGCACCTTCCGAACGCGGTGAAGGTGGCTACGGCTCCACCGGCAAGCAGTAATTTTTCACCCCATTTATAAAAAAGGACGAGATCAATGAGCCATAGCTTGCCGCCATGCCCCGCCTGCGCTTCTACGCTGACCTATGAGGATGGCGATTTGCTGATCTGCCCTGAGTGCGGGCATGAGTGGTCTGCCGCCGCTGCTGCCGAGCAGGACGATGATGCGCTGGTGGTCAAGGATGCCAACGGCAATCTGCTGCAGGACGGCGACACGGTCACCGTGATCAAGGACCTGAAGATCAAGGGCGCCTCTTCCGTGGTGAAGGTGGGCACCAAGGTCAAGAACATTCGTCTGGTGGGGGGTGACCACAACATCGACTGCAAGATCGATGGCGTGGGTGCCATGAAGCTCAAGTCGGAGTTTGTGCGCAAGGCCTGATGTCTGCCAGTGCCACACAGGCACTGTATTTTTCCTGTTCCTGTATTTGTAGCTGCTTGCGCTGAATAGGCAAGGGTTTCATGGCGAAAGTTATGTGAAACCCTTGTTTTTCAAGCGCTAGCAGCTCATTTTTTTGGATTAACGGATTCTGGTGCCAGCGGCAGCAGCAGCTCCAGCCGCAAGCCGCCCAGTGGCGAGGGCAGCGCCTGCACGCTGCCGCCGTAGGTGTGGGCCAGCTCCTGCACGATGTGCAGCCCCAGGCCGCTGCCGGGGCGGTTTTCATCGAGCCGCTGGCCGCGCTCAAAAATCTGGCGGCGTTGCTGGGCATCGGCAATTCCGGGGCCATCGTCATCAATGCAGATCTGCAGCTGCTCCTGCAGAGGCTGCACGCTGATGCTGACCTGCTGGTGCGCCCATTTGCCCGCGTTGTCCAGCAGATTGCCCAGCATTTCGAACAGGTCCTGCTCTTCACCCTTGAAGGCCAGCTGCGAGGCGTCGTTCTCCTGCGCAAAGTCGATATGCGGATACAGCCGCGCCATGGTGCGCAGCAGGGCCTGCAGGGGCTGCTGCACCGGTGTGCGCAGGCCGGTCGCACGCACGGCGGCGGCTGCGCGTGCGCGGGCGAGGTGGTAGTCCACCTGACGCTGGGCGGTGGCGACTTGTTCGCGCACCAGCAGGGCCAGGGGTGAATCCTCCTGCGCTGCCGCATTGCCCAGAATGCTCAGGGGCGTGTGCACGGCATGGGCGAGATTACCCGCCTGGGTGCGCGCGCGCTGCACGATGTCTGCATTGGCGCGCAGCACGTGGTTGAACTCGCTGACCAGTGGTTGCAGCTCATGAGGAAAGGGCCCGTCCAGCTGGGTGGCCTCACCGGTGCGCACTGTGCCCAGCTGCTGGCGCAGCAGCTGCAGGGGGCGCAGGGCCAGCTGCAGCTGTACCACCACGGCCAGCACCAGCCCTGCAGCCAGCAGGCCCAGGGCGATCAGCAGCATGTGCGTAAAGCGCTGCAGGGGCTCGGCCAGCAGTTCCTGGTCGGCAGCCACGGTCAGGCGCAGCAGCGGGGCATTGGCTTCGGGCAGCTGCAGGGTGCGGCTGACGGCCAGCAGCGTATGGCCCTGCAGGGCATGCAGATGCAGTACGGCGTAGCCCTGGGGCTGGCTTTGCCGGGCGCTGTGGGCGGGCAGCTCTAGCACCTGGTCCCAGAGGGAGCGCGAGCGCTCCACGCCGAGCTTGGGTGCTGCGTCCGCAGGCAGTTCATCGACCTGCCAGTACAGCCCGGACAGCGGTGTGGCAAAGCGCGAATCGCTAGCAATGGGCTGCACTTCAATGGTTTGCTCAGGGCTCAGATTGACGGCGGCACTGAGCTGGTTGAGCTGATGCACCAGCTGGTTCTGCAGCTGCTGGGCAATGTGTTTTTCAAACAGATCACGCAGGCCCCAGCCAGCGACAGCAATGGCCATGGCAATCCAGATCAGCGTGCTCAACAGCAGGCGCAGCCGCAGGGAGCCGTGGCGCAGGGACAGGGGCGTGGGCCAGTGCAGCTTCACGCGCTGGCCTCGCTGTCGCTGGCATGCAGGCGGTAGCCCAGGCCGCGCACGGTTTCTATGCAGCCGGGTGGTAGCTTCTTGCGCAGGCGACCCACAAAGACTTCGATGGTGTTGGAGTCGCGTTCGCTGTCGCCGGGGTACAGGTGCTCCGACAGCTCGGTGCGTGAGAGTACTTCACCGGGGCGCTGCATGAGCAGGGACAAAATTTTGTACTCGTGGCTGGTCAGCAGCAGCGGCATGCCGTGGACCGAGACCGTCGCCTGGCGCGTGTCCAGCAAGATGGGGCCGCACTGCCACTGCGCGCTGTGGTGGGGCGACAGACGCCGCAGCAGGGCGCGCAGCCGGGCCAGCAGCTCTTCCATGTGAAAAGGCTTGGTCAGGTAGTCGTCTGCCCCTGCGTCCATGCCTGTGACTTTTTCGTGCCAGGCATTGCGCGCCGTCAGAATCAGCACCGGCATGTTGCGCCCGTGGGCCCGCCAGTGGCGCAGCACGCTCAGGCCATCGACCACGGGCAGGCCCAGGTCCAGCACCACGGCGTCAAAGTCTTCTTCCTGGCCCATGTAGCGGCCTGTGGCGCCGTCGCTTGCCACCTCCACCGTATGGCCTGCTGCAGCAATGGCCTGCTGCAGTTGCTGCGACAGCAGGGGCTCATCTTCCACCACCAGAATGCGCATCAGTCACGTCCTTTTCTGCGAATGCGCAGCACGCGCCCATCGACGGCATCCACCTTGAGCTTGCTGACCTCGCCATTGGGGTGCAGCAGGCGCAACTCATAGATGAAGCGGCCATCGTCGTGTTCAAACTCAATCTTGATGACCTGGCCGTTGTGTTCACGCTCGACCTGGTCCAGCACGGTGCGCAGCGGCAGCACCTTGCCCTGCTGCAGTGCCTGGCGTGCCAGTTCATGGTCGCTTTCGTCGGAATAGGCGGGCGGCAGCATCAGCGCAGCACCGGCAGCCAGTGCGCCGATCAGGGTCAGACTGCGCAGACCGCTGCGCCATGTGAGAGCAAGCATGTAGTGGCCTCCTTCAGACAGACATTCTGACGTTATAGCGGATGGCAGATGAATGCCAGATGAACACGCGCTTCAGACTGCGTTCAGGCGTGGTTTTGAACAATGCAGTCAGGTCAGCAAGGGGCTGATCACCAAGCATTCAACAAGGAGTACCACCATGAACCACATCCGCAACGCATTCACCGTTTCCAAGGCACGCAACTGGGCTGCTGCTGCATTGTTTGCAGGCATGGCTGCTGGTGCCATGGCCCAGACACAGCCTGCAGCGCCTGCTGCCGCTCCCGCCGTCACAGCTGCACCTGCAGCAGCAGCTGCCCAGCCTGGCCGTATGTACTACGGGCCTGCGCTGACGATTCGCCAGATCTATGACCAGCTCGACGCTGCAGGCTACCGTGATTTGCGTGAAATTGAATGGTCCGATGGCCGCTATGAAGTCAAGGGTCGCAATGCACAGGGCGCACGCGTCAAGCTGGAGCTCGATGGCAACACTGGCGCTATCCTGCGCGAGCGCATCAAGCGCTAAGACGCGGTGCGCTGGCGCACCCAAAGGTAGTTCATTTCAGACATAAAAACAGGGAGGTTAGACATGCAAGTTCGTATCGCCTGGGGTATCTGGTGGCTGGGGCTGACCCTGGCCTGGGCTGCCGCCGCCGCGCCGTGGCAGGGCATGGCAGCGGCCAGTGAGCCTGCTTTCTGGTGGCAGTTGCGCCAGCATGCGCTGTATCTGAGCGGTATCTGGAGCATTGGCATGATGAGTCTGGTGATGCTGCTTTCGCTGCGCCAGCGCTGGATGGAGCGGCCGCTGGGCGGTATGGATCAGGTCTATCGCCTGCACAAATGGGCAGGGATTGCAGCGGCGGTGGCTGCAGTGCTGCACTGGGGGGCCAAGGAGTCCAGCGGTCTGATCAAGGGCATGGTGGGCACGGCAGGGCGTGTACCGCGCGAAGCCGTACTCAGCTGGGCCACAGACTGGCGTGGCACGGCCAAGGACCTGGGTGAGTGGGCGTTTTACGCCCTGCTCATCATGGTGGTGCTCACGCTGTGGCAGCGCCTGCTGCCGTATCGCCCCTGGCGCAAGCTGCACCGTGTCATGCCTGCGCTGTATCTGCTGCTGGCATTCCACACCCTGGCGCTGACGCCGCTCACCTTCTGGCAAGCCCCGCTGGGCATGGTGATGGCAGCGCTGCTGCTGGTAGGCAGTGTGGCTGCGCTGTGGTCACTGGCTGGGCGCATCGGGCGTGGCCGCAACCGCTATGCCGCGCAAGTGCATGAAGCACGTGTGCTGGGTGGCGCTGCTGGACAGGCGCCGCTGGAAGTGCTGTGTGCCATGCCCAAGAACTGGCCAGGGCATCGTGCCGGGCAGTTTGTGTTCGCCAGCTTTGAAGGCGCAGAAGGCCCGCACCCCTTCACGATTGCCAGTGCGCCCGAAGGCTGCGGTCGCACGGCCGATGGCAAGGAACTGCTGCGTCTGGTGATCAAGCCGCTGGGTGACTACACCCGCCGTCTGCCCAGTTTGCTGCAGCCAGGGCAGGCGGTGCAGATCGAAGGCCCTTATGGCTGTTTTGATGCGCAGGGTGGCGCAGCACGCACCCAGGTCTGGGTGGCTGGTGGCGTGGGCATTACCCCGTTTCTGGCGCTGCTGCAGGCACGCCAGCCCGGTGTGGCAGGCAGGGATGGCCTGCAGCCTGCGCATCTGCACTACTGCACGCGCAATGCCGCGCAGGATGTCTTGCTGCCCCAGCTACAGGCTTTGTGCGAAGCGGCACAGCCCAGCGTGCGCCTGCAGGTGCATGATGCGGCGCAGGGCGAGTATCTGACGCCCGAGCATCTTGCCCAGTACGGTGCGCAGCTGGATATCTGGCTGTGTGGGCCTGCAGGCTTGGGCAAGGCCATGCGCCAGGCGCAGCAGCGCGGCTGGCGTATTCACCAGGAAGCCTTTCAGATGCGTTAAGACCTGTCAGCACTGACCTGGTTGCTTAAGAAAAAAGAGCTGCCAGCGCTTGATAAATCTATGTTTCCACATAAAAACTATGTGAAAACAAAGAAATATCAGCGCTGGCAGCTCTTATTTTTGTTGCAATCTATACGGCTTAGTGCAGCGTAGGTGTGCTGGGCGCTTCGGGGGGCAGAATGCGGAAAAAGCCTGTGCCTGCAGTGCCACGGCCGACTTCTTCCTCGGTGGCTTCACGCACGGCTTCCACCTTCAGCTCAATGCGCAGCGCAATGCCGGACAGCGGGTGGTTGCCGTCCAGCACCACGTGCTCGGGGTAGATCTCGGTCACGGTGTACAGCGCGTCCTTGGGTGCTTCGGGATTGCATCCGGGGGGCAGGCTGTAGCCTTCGAAGGTCATGCCTTCTTCGATTTCTGCGGGGAACAGTTCGCGCTTTTCCAGAAAGATGAGCTGGTCGTTGTAGTCGCCAAAGGCGTCTTCAGGCTCCAGGTGCAGCTGCAGCGTGTCGCCCACCTTGTGGCCCTGCAGTGCTTCTTCAATACGCTTGAGCAGATCGTCACCACCGACGAGGAATTCAACGGGTGTGTCCAGAACGTCCAGTTCTTCACCCAGGGTGTCCTTGAGGGTCCAGGTCAGTGCAACGACGCATTGAGAGGTAATTTCCATGAAAGTGCAGCCTTGTGCGGACGGTGCCGCGAGGAAAAAAGAAAAGACCGCGCAGGGGCGGATCACTGCGGCTGATTTTCCCACGACTGCCAAGCTGGGGCTGCAGAGCCGGGCATTGGCAAGAACAGCACCATAAAAACGCCACCCGCAGAGGGTGGCGTGGTGTTTCAGCGTGCGCGGCGCTCAGATATCAATGCCGCACTTGCCGGGGGCCAGAATGCCGTTGGGGTCCAGCGCGCGCTTGATCTTGCGTTCCACTTCGCGCTTGACGGGGCCGTAGCTCTGGGCCACGCGCTCCTGGAAGGCGGTGTTGACGCGATAGACGGCGTAGCCGTGTTCTTCAAAAACATCCAGCAGCTCGTTGAAGCAGGCGTTGGCACGCTTGGTTTCTTCTTCGTTGCTGCGGTCGTACAGCACGTCAATGACGTGGTGCATGTCGCGCCAGCCGACGATGAACTCGCCCACGTAGTCAAAGCCGTACTTGTTCAGAATGTCCTTGGCCAGGGTCTTTTGCTTGTCGCACTCGCTGCCGCGTGCCTGCGACACAGGGGCGAACCACATCGAGCCACCGCCCCCACGCCAGTTGTACAGACCAAACTCCTGCAGGTTGGGCACGCCGGACATGAGCTGGGCGCGGTACTTGAAGGGCTGGGTGTCACCCGCTTCTTCCTGGGTGATGAGGCGACCCTTGCCGAGCTTCTTGAGCGCATCGGTGACGATCTTCCAGTTCACATCCACCTGCTCCTGCGTGCCGTACAGCGCGGCATACACGTTCCAAGCGCCCAGGTGCTTGTCCTTCTGGATCTGCTTGAGGATGGCTTCGGGCGTAGCGCCGGGTTCGGTGGTGTAGTCTGAGCGGCGGGTGTTGCAGGTCGAGGCTTCCCACAGCAGGCCAGCAATCACCACCGAGTTGGGGATGATCTGGGCAATGCGCAGGGGGCGGATGAATTCAACGATCTCGTTGATGTCGCTGTCTTCGTCGAACTGGATTTCAAAAGGCTTGAAGACCGGGGGCTTGGGCATGAGCCAGAAACCCATCTTGGTGCAGATACCGTAGTTCGACTGGGTGAACATGCCGTCCAGTGTCGGGCCATAGCCCCACTTGAAGACCTGCCAGGAGTTCTCGCCCTTGACGCCACCCATGCCGGTGCGCAGCACATCGCCATTGGCCATCACCACTTCCATGCCGCACTGCATCATGAAGTGCTCGCCATAGGGGGTATAGCCCACGCCACGGTCCATGGTGTTGCCCAGCGGGCCTGCAATGGCCGAAGGGGCGGAGAAGGACAGCATCAGCGGGATGTTGTTGTCCTGCAGGTAGTCATACAGCTGCTGGTAGGTCACGCCGGGCTCGACCAGTGCTGTGCACAGCTCGGGATCGATGTGCAGGATCTTGTTCATCTTGCGCAGATCCAGAATGATCTGGCCGCGCTGCACGGGAGCCGCAGAGCCGTAGCCAAAGTTGCGGCCGGTGGAAATGGTCCACACGGGCACCTTGAACTCGTTGCAGATCTTCACGACCTGCTGCACCTGCTCCACGGTGGTGGCCGTCACCACGGCAGAAGGCACGTGCTCTTCGGTCGGCACGGCCATCATGATCTTGGAGTAGGGGCGAACCAGGTCTTCCTGGATCATGACGTTGTCTTCGCCCAGCGTCGCCTTGAACTTGGCGATGGCGGCGTCGAAGGTGTTCTCGCTCATGCCCTCGGGCAAGGCCATGTATTTGCTAGTCATACGCGGTGTTTCCTAGTATGGGTTTAGATCAGGCAGCGCAGGGCCACGCGGGATTCGTGGCCGGGCTGTGCAGGGGCAGCGTGGCTCTGGCCGCTGACCAGGGTCTGGCCCAGCTGCTGCGCCCAGCCTGTGGCATCGGCGGCAATGCGGTGGTGCTCTTCAGACAGCACGCGGCCACCGGCGGAGCGCACCAAGTCCAGCACCAGGGTGGCGCTGGCGTCATCGAGCAGGCCGACGAGCAGCGTGTCCTGCTGGTCATGGAGCATGGTGTGCAGCTGCTGGAAGCTGGCACTGTCAAAGCCCAGCAGCTGGCTGTGCTGTACACGGGCTGCCACAGACTGCGCGCCCTGCACAAAGGCGGCTTCCAGTGCGTGACCATGTGTGGCCGAGGTAATGGCCAGCACTTCCTGGCCTGCTGCTGCGGCAGGCTTGCCGGTACTGGCCTGTGCCAGGCCCATGCCGGTCAGGGCAAAGCCCGCGGCGGTCAGGGTCTGCAGAAAGGCACGACGGTTGGTATGCATCATGGCTTCCTCGTTCAGCGCAGCTTGGCTGGATCTTCGGTGAATGGCAGCTTGGTTTGCGACAGGTATTCGCCCAGGCTTTGCAGCGTGGCGTCGTCAATGTCGGTCACGCGAAACGCTGGCATGGCGTTGAAGCCGTTGCGCGCAATGGCGGCGAAATACTCGGGCGGCAGGCCACGGCCTTTCAGATTGGGGCCTACGCCAGCTTCGTGGCACTTGGCGCAGATCTTCTCGTAGTAGCGGTGGCCGGATGTGATGTTCTGTGGGTCTGCGGCAAAAGCGGGTGCAGTCAGCCCGGACAGCAGGGTCACTGCTGCCAGATGGATGCGGAACTTCAAAGGGATTCTCCTGGGATGCGGTGTGTCGGGCAGCCATGTGGCGGTGGCTGCCCGGCGCTGGAGGTCAGAGAAAAAACTCAGAAGGGGTACTGACGGGGGGTGGTCTGCATGGTGATCCAGCGTGTTTCGGTGAACGCGTTGATACCTTGCTGGCCGCCAAAGTGGCCATAACCCGAAGCCTTGACACCGCCGAAAGGCATTTGTGCCTCGTCGTGCACGGTGGGGCCGTTGATGTGGCAGATGCCGCTGTCGATGCGGGCCGCCACGCGCCAGCCGCGTGCGGTGTCGCGGGTGAACACGGCAGACGACAGGCCAAACTCGTTGTTGTTGGCCACGGCAATGGCTTCTTCTTCGCTGTTCACACGCACGATGCCCTTGACGGGGCCGAAGGTCTCTTCGTGGAAGATGCGCATCTCGGGCGTCACATGGTCCAGCAGCGTAGCGGGCATCAGCGTGTTTTCGGCCTTGCCACCGCACACCAGCTTGGCACCCTTGGCCAGCGCGTCATCAATCATGGCGTTGCAGCGCTCCACGGTGGCCATATCGACCACGGCGCCCAGCACCACAGGACCCTTGCGTGGGTCGCCCAGAGGCAGCGACTGTGCGCGTGCTGCCAGCTTGGCAATGAATGCATCAGCGACCTTGTTGTCCACCACAAAGCGCTCGGTAGACATGCAGATCTGGCCAGAGTTGGCAAAGGCACCAAAGGTGGCTCCGGCCACGGCGGCGTCCAGATCGGCGTCGTCCAGCACGATGAAGGGGGCCTTGCCGCCCAGCTCCAGCAGCGCAGGCTTGAGGTGCTTGGCGCAGGTCTGGCCAATGATCTTGCCCACACGGGTAGAGCCCGTGAAGCTGATGCGGCGCACCGCAGGGTGGGCAACGATGGCTTCCACAATCGCGCCAGCGTCGGCGGGGGCGTTGGTCACAAAGTTCACCACGCCTTCGGGCAGGCCTGCTTCCTGCAGGGCTTCAATGATCAGGCCGTGGGTGGCAGGGCACAGCTCGGAGCCCTTCAGAATCACGGTGTTGCCGCAGGCCAGTGCGGTGGAGATGGAGCGCACCGCCAGAATCACGGGGGCATTCCAGGGGGCAATGCCCAGCACCACACCGGCGGGCTGGCGCACGGCCATGGCTACGCTGCCGGGCACGTCGGAAGGAATGATCTCGCCATTGATCTGCGTGGTCAGCGAAGCCGCTTCCAGCAGCATGCTGGCCGACAGGTGGACGTTGAAGCCTGCCCAGATGCCGGATGCGCCAGTCTCGGCGGCCATGGCAGCGGCAATGGCATCACCCTTGGCTTCCAGCGCCTGCGAGGCCTTCATCAGCATCTGGCGGCGGGCGTTGGGGCCCATTTGCGACCAGATGGGGAACGCAGCGGCGGCGGCGTCACAGGCGCGGATGGCATCTTCCACCGTGGCAGCAGGTGCGCGGGTGGCAATGCTGCCGTCCAGGGGGTTGAGGCGGTCAAAGGTGGCTGCATTGCTGGCGTTGACGGACTGGCCGCCAATCAGCATTTTTTGCTCGATCATGGAGCACTCCTTGATGTAGTTCGACGTAAGAGTGTGTTGCCGGTGACATGCAGCAACACCAAACAGTGACACAGGCACGGTCAGGCAGATGCCTGGCGTGCTGTTCACGACAGATCAACTCGGGGCTATGCGAAGTCTGTACTGCTGCATATCTTTGTCTCCTGTGCCTTGTGGGTGCGCTGCATCTTTGTGCAGATGGCATGGTGCAATCCTAGAACGCTGCACCATCTTGGGACTGCGCGAATGCGCACAATTTGTTTGACGGTTTGTGCAGATATATTCGGGTTTTCCCTTGATGCGCCGCAAAAGTCTGACGTTTTGTCATCTTGCACGTGTAAGGGGGAAATTTTTCATAATCTGGGTCAATGCAGCCGGCAGTCGGTTGTATTAAGTGCACCGAATGGGTGCGCAGCACCTTTAGGCAAGGAGACAGTTTTCCCATGAAGCAAGGCTTTGCGCTCAGCACCGATGGCATGAATGGCCGTGAAGCTGCGCAGGCGTGGCATGACTGGATGGCCATGCTGTTCGCTGGCATCGACAGCGATATCTACGGCGACACCAGCTTTGAAGGCCGGGTGCGCGTAGAGCATGCGGGAGATGTGGTCATGACCAAGCTGGAGGCTGCGCGCCACCGGGTCATGTGCACGGTGCAAAGCGTCCAGGGGCAGGGCGCGGATTACCTGAAGATCGTCGCTCCCTGGCAGGGCATTGCCAATGTGCAGCAAGGTGACTGCAAGGCCAGCGCCCGCAGCGGCAGCTGGGTGATCTATGACACCTCCCTGCCTTATGAAGTAGCCAGTCCGGAGTGGTCGGAATACCTGGTGGTCATGCTGCCCAGGCAGAGCATTGTGGAGCGTGGCCTGCGGCTCGATGGCCTGATGGGGCGCAATATTGGTGGCTGCAGCGGCATTGCCCGCATTGCGCTGGAGACCATGCGCAGCACCTACCAGGAGCTGCCTGCCATGACGCCTGCGGTGGCCCTGCGTGCCGGGGAGCTGCTGCTGGACATGGTGCATCTGTCTCTGCAGGAGCTGGCAGGCCAAAGCACGGCCATGACGCAGCAGCTGGCACTCAAGGACCGTATCCGCGCCTATGTGATGGCGCATCTGCGCGACCCTTCGCTGTCCGTAGAAAGCGTGGCCCAAGCGCTCAACTGCAGCAAGCGCCACCTGCACAATGCCTTTGCCGATGAGCCCGTCAGCGTGGGCGGCTTCATCCAGCAAAACCGTCTGGAGCTGTGCATGCGTGAGCTGCTCTCGCCACAGCTCAAGCACTACTCGATTGCCGATGTGGCGCAGCACTGCGGCTTTGGCAGCAGCGCGCATTTCAGCCGCGCCTTCAAGACTTATACCGGCATGTCGCCCAGCGAATTTCGCGCTATCCGCGTGCAGGCTGATACGGCGCTGCAGCGCTGAGCAGGACTTCCTGCGCGCTGTGCGTGTGCGCGGGGAAGCCAGCGCATATTCTGTGGTTGAGCTGTGGTGCATCAAGCCGCCTCAGCGCTGGCATAAGACAATGGTGGCTGGTTTATAGATTTTTCCCCTCACACCATGGACATCAAAGCCCCTCTGACATTGCTTGGCGGTATTTCGCCTGAGAAATTCATGCGTACTTACTGGCACAAGAAGCCTTTGCTGATTCGTCAGGCAATTCCCGGGTTCAAGCCAATTCTCAGCCGCGCCGAACTGCTGGCGCTGGCCGGTGAGGAAGGTGTGGAATCGCGCCTGATTCAGCAGCTGGGTGAGGGGCAGTGGAAGCTCTCGCACGGCCCCTTCTCGCGTCGCAGCTTTCCTTCGCTGACCAAGCAGGGCTGGACGGCACTGGTCCAGGGCGTGGACCTGCACAACGAAGCAGCACACGCGCTGCTGCAGCAGTTCCGTTTTGTGCCTGATGCGCGCATGGATGATCTGATGATCAGCTTCGCCACCGACCAGGGCGGCGTGGGCCCCCACTTTGACAACTACGACGTATTCCTGCTGCAGGCCCATGGCAAGCGCCGCTGGCGCATTGGCCGACAGAAAGACTTTTCGCTGCAGCCTGATGTGCCGCTGAAGATTCTGACCCATTTCGAACCTGAGGAAGAGTTCGTGCTCGAGCCCGGCGACATGCTGTACCTGCCACCCAAGTGGGCGCACGATGGCATTGCTGAGGGTGGCGAGTGCATGACGTACTCCATTGGCTTTCGCTCGCCCAAGCAGGACGAGATGGCGCGCGAGATCTTCCTGCGCATGTCCGATGCGCCCGATGAGTGCCCCAAGGACGTGGTCTACAAGGACCCCAAGCAGTCTGCTGTCGCCAACCCTGGCCAGATTCCAGAAGGCCTGTACGCATTTGCGCGTGAAGCTCTGCAAAAGGCACTGGCCGAGCCTCTGGCGCTGGAGCGTGCGCTGGGTGAGTACATGACTGACCCCAAGCCCAATGTCTGGTTTGAACCTGCAGACGGCTACGCCATGATTGAAGGTGTGCGTCTGAACCGCCGCACCCGCATGATGTATGACGCCAAGCACATCTTCATCAATGGCGAGAGCTACCTGGCCGGTGGCAAGGACGCCAAGCTCATGCAAAAGCTGGCCGACACCCGCGTGCTGACACGCCGTGAAGTGCAGCAGTTCAGCGACGACGCGCTGGAGCTGCTGTCCGAGTGGGTGGATGCAGGCTGGGCCGAAAGCGTGAACGACTAACACTGGCACGCGTCACGCTGCACATCAGCCATGTGCAGCGTGGTGTTGCTTGCAGGGAGTACCTCCGGACATCACAAACGGTTACAAAAACTGTAGCAAATGCCTGTCAACGGAGTTCTGAGAGCAGGCGTTAAGGTGGGGAAGTCTGCGAAGTTGTGATCGAGCTGATCGCCGCGCAGAGGGCAGATAGGTCACGCAATAGCGTGGAACTGCATAACTTTTTTCTACCCATCGAGGTTTAACTATGAAGAACGCTTTTATCCTGGCTACCGTTATCGCTTCTGCTGCTTTGGTTGCTTGCGGCAAAAAGGAAGAAGCTCCTGTAGCGCCTGCTCAAGCTCCTGCCGTGGAAGCACCCGCTCCTGCCGCTGAAGCACCTGTGGCACCCGCTGTGGACCGCGCTGCTGAAGCTGCTGGTCAGGCTGCCGAGCAAGCCGCTGACAAGCTGGAGCAAGCTGCTGAAGCTGTGAAGGAAGACGCTCAGCAAGCTGCTGAAGCCGCCAAGGAAGCTGCTGACAAGGCTGTAGACGCTGCCAAGGAGCAGGCTGACAAGGCTGCCGAAGCTGCCAAGTCTGCGATCGAAGCCACCAAGTAATCATTCCCTGCAACACCCGGCATTCACTGCCGGAGGTGATGTACACAAAGACCCGCTTGCATGCACATGCAGCGGGTTTTGTTTTATCTGCTGTCTGTGGGGCCAGGTCTGGCGCAGTGCATGGTGTGGCGCAGCTGCTTCATGTCGCCAGCGCCCGAGGCATAAAAAAACCGCTCACCCGGCTGGGGAGCGGTTTTTGGTTGGCCAGCAGGCCTGAAGCGCTTTACTTCAGGTCGTCTGCAATCACGCGCACGATGCGCTGTGCGGCCTGCGTAGTCTCGGGCTGGCCCTTGGCGTCGAGCACGGTGACCTGGGTCTGCTCGCCGCTGCTGCGCACGGCAATCTGGTACTGGCTGGGCTTGTTCTCAGGCTTGCTGCTGAACAGGCCGCTGAACCAGCCCTTCTTCTTTTCTTCCGTATCAGGGTTGGGTGCCACGTAGCGCACGTAGTACAGGCCCTTGGAGCGGTCGCGGTCTTCCACGGTGAAGCCGGTACGGTCCAGTGCCACGCCCACGCGGCGCCATGCACGGTCAAAAGGCTCTTCCAGTTCCACGGCTGGCTGGCCGTTGATGGTCGCAATCTTGGCGGAGGGGGCGGCCTGCACGGCCGTGGCCTTGTCGGCTGCCACCAGTGCGCGGGACTGCTCTTCGCTCGTGCCCAGCTTGATCATCAGGCGGCGCAGGAATTCGGTTTCCAGCTCAGGGTCAGCATCGCGAGGCTGCCAGACGGTGGAGTCCTTGTTGCTGTTGCTGTAGACCTCTTCCATGCCACGGTGGGTGATGAAGATTTCGGTCTTGCCGTCAGGGCGGCGCTCCAGACGGGTGCGGAAGCGGTCGCGCTCGCTGGTGGAGTAGAGCGAGTCAAACAGCTTGCCGATGGTCGAGCGGATGATGTCCTGAGGCAGCTTGGCACGGTTTTCCGCCCAGTCGGTCTCGATGATGCCTAGGTCAGGCTTTTCCTGTGACAGGTTGAAGCCGTGGTCAATCCAGAACTCGCGGGTGGGTTCCCACAGCTGGTCGGCAGGGCGGTTGACCACCAGCCAGCGCTTGTTGCCGTCGCGCATGATTTCCACGTCACCCACCTTCAGGGGCGCTGCGCGCTCCACGACAGGCACCTGGTTCTGCTGGCCAGCGGCCAGCGCCACGGCAGAGACCGAGCGGTCAGGTGCTGCCGTGTAGCGGGTGTCGCGGGTCAGCTGTGTCAGATCTGGAGGTACTTCCAGCGTGCTGGCCTTCTTGGCGCTCTTGTAGTCGATCTTGCTCTCTTCAATCACAGAGCAGGCAGACAGTGCAACAGCCAAGCCGATCAGGCTTAAGCGGGCGGTAGTTGTGGTCACTTTCACGCGGAAATTCCTCGAGTGATACAAGACAAATAAAGCAATGCGGATTAAATCAGACCAGCATTACGCAGCGCGGTTTCTACCACAGGCTGGTTGGCTGCCGACAATTCTGTCATGGGCAGACGCAGCGTACCGCCACAGTGGCCCATGCGTGCCACGGCCCATTTCACTGGGATGGGGTTGGACTCCACGAACAGGTGCTTGTGCAAAGGCATCAGCTTGAACTGGATTTCCATGGCGCGCTGGATGTTGCCAGCCAGGGCAGCGGCGCACAGCTCGCTCATCAGGCGGGGAGCTACGTTGGCGGTTACGGACACATTGCCGTGGCCGCCGCACAGCATCAGCGCCACAGCGGTGGGGTCATCACCGGAGTACACGCCAAAGCCCTGAGGCACATCGCGGATCAGCCATTGTGCACGTTCGATATTGCCGGTGGCTTCCTTGATACCGAAGATGGAATCAATCTGTGCCAGACGCAGCACGGTGTCGTGCTGCATGTCTGCGCCGGAGCGGCCGGGCACGTTGTAGAGCATCATGGGCAGATCGCCGACGGCTTCAGCAATGGCCTTGAAGTGCTGGTACTGGCCTTCCTGCGTAGGCTTGTTGTAGTAGGGCACTACCTGCAGCTGGCTGTCGGCACCAACGCTCTTTGCAAACTTGGCCAGCTCAATGGCTTCGTGGGTGCTGTTGGCGCCGCAGCCGGCCATCACGGGCACGCGGCCTGCAGCCTGTTCAACGGCCACGCGAATGATTTCGCAGTGCTCTTCTACGTTCACGGTGGGCGATTCGCCCGTAGTGCCCACGACGCCAATGCAGTTGGTGCCCTCTGCGACATGCCAGTCGATCAGTTTGCGCAGGCTCGGGTAGTCGACGCTACCGTCCTCATGCATGGGGGTGACAAGGGCAACGATGCTGCCTTTCAAGGCGACTGTAGATGTGGTCATGACCGCGAGAGAAAACGGGAAAAGGGCATTCTAACGATTGCGCCAGCATGCAATGCAAGCAATGTATTCGCGTTGACCCTAGACAACACGGATTTGCGCAAACTTTGCAGATAGTCACTCAAAAAAATGAGCTGTCAGCGCTGTTTATACAAGCAATTGCGATCTATTTATATGTGAAATGCTTTCAAATCAAGCGCTGAATGCTCTTATTTTTATGAGGATGCGCCTTGGCTGTCTGTCTGCGCTGATAGGCAATGCTGCCTTGTCTGACATCGTGTAACCCAAGGATGCGGCATACACAAGTCTTCACAAGGAGACGGTGTATGAGCGTGAATAAATGGTGGTGGCAACTGTCAGGTTGGCCGCAGACTGTGGGTGCGCACCACACTGATTGGCTTGCTGGGGGTGCTCACGGCCTTGCTGGCTGCGGTGGTGGAGGTCTGGATTCCCTGGGAGTTGCCGGGCTTTGTAGATGTGGCAGCCATTGAAAGTCTGCTGACCATCATTGCCTCCAGTATGCTGGCTGTGACCACGTTTTCGCTGGGTGTAATGACCTCGGCCTATGGCTCTGCCACCAGCAACGTCACACCACGCGCCACCAAGCTGCTGATGGAAGACCCCATCACCCAGACGGTGCTGGCCAGCTTTATTGGCTCATTCATCTTCAGCGTGGTGGGCATGATCGTGCTGCGCTTTGGTGCCTATGGCGAACGTGGGCGCGTGGTGCTGTTCATCGTCACGATTGCCGTGATTGCCCTGATCGTGGTCAACCTGCTGCGCTGGATTGACTACCTCACCCGCTTCAGGCGCATGGGGGAGACGATGGGCCGCGTCGAAGACGCCACCCGCACCGCGTTGCAGCAGTGCCTGGCGCAGCCCTATCTGGGCGGGCAGTGCTGGCCGTTTCCGCAGCACCCGCCGCAGGCAGGTATTGCGATTGCTGCAGAGCAGGTGGGCTATGTGCAGCACATCGACATGCCCGCGCTGGCGCAGGCTGCCAAGGAGGCAGGAGGGACGATCTACATGGGAGCCACACCGGGCAGGCATGTGTTTGTGGACTCACCGCTGGCGTGGCTGGTGTGCAGTGCACAGACATCGCCCGAAGCGCTGGAAGCGGCTTTGTCCGCCATACGTGCAAGCTTCAGCGTGGGCAATGAGCGCAATTTTGAGCAGGACCCGCGTTTTGGCCTGGCGGTGATGTGTGAGATCGCCTCGCGGGCGCTCTCTCCTGCCACCAATGACCCGGGCACGGCGCTGGACGTGATTGCGCACAGCACCCGGCTGCTCAGTGTCTGGGCGCAGGGGCTGCGTGAGCGCGAGGCGCAGGAAATTGCTGCTGACTACCCGGAGATCTTCGTGCCCCCGCTGCGCAGCGCAGACCTGTTCGATGACGCCTTCATGCTCATGGCACGCGATGGCGCAGGGCTGGTGGAAATTCAGCTGCGCCTGCAAAAGTCACTGGCGGCGCTGGGGCGCATTGGCCATGGCACTGGAGCACGACAAGCAGCGCCTGCATGCCCTGGTGCAGGAGTTAAGGCAGCAAAGCTGAGGGCGCAGCCGCCGCGTCTTTGACGGCTGCAATGCGCTGCACGACGCGCTCTGGGCTGTGGCGCAGGCCGTGCTCATAGGCCACCACCTGCCAGCCGCTGCACACCTGCAGCAGCTCGCCGGGGGCCAGCAGAAAGTCCGGGCGCGAGGGCTTGCCGTAGGCGGCATTGCCCTGGCCAAAGGTTTCATAGATCAGCAGGCCTCCATCGCGCACGCTGCCCAGCACCTGGGGCCACAGCGGCCGCCACAGGTAGTTGGTCACCACCACGGCATCAAACTGCTGGCCGGGCAGGGGCCAGGGGCCGTTTTCAATATCCGCTTCAATGGCGCGCACGCTGGCAGGCAGCTGTGCCAGGGCTTGCGGATTGCGGTCAATACCGGTGACATGGTGGCCCAGTGCCGCCAGAAAGCTGGCATGGCGGCCATTGCCGCAGGCCACGTCCAGCACCTGTGCGCCTGCAGGCAGCAGATGGGCAAAGCGCTGCACCCATTCAGAAGGGGCAGAAAGTGCAGACAGTGCAGAAGGTGCGGTCGCAGGCGTGCTGCCCTGCGGCAAAGCAGTAGAACAAGTCATGGGGTGTGGGATCAGAAGCAGGCCCAGACCTGGTCTGCCAGCGTCAGCATGAAGTCGGGCTGCAGGTACATGGCAAATACGGCCAGCAGGGCCAGGCAGACCACCACCCAGATCACGCCGCGCAGCCACGCGGGCAGTCTGGGCATGGAGGAGGGGGGAGAGGTGGTGGACATGCCTGTTATTGTGACAGCAGTGGCTGCAGCTTACGCCGCCGTTGCTGCCTGACGCTGCAGTGGCGCTTCACGCACGGGCAGGTTGACGAGGGCGGCAAATACGCCCAGCGCAATCGACAGATACCAGACCATGTCGTAATTGCCATTGATGTCATACAGATAGCCGCCCAGCCACACGCCCATGAAGCTGCCAATCTGGTGGCTGCAGAACACAAAGCCACCCAGCATGGACAGGTGTTGCACGCCAAAGATCTGTGCAATCGTGGCGTTAGTCAGCGGCACGGTAGACAGCCACAGAAAACCCATGGCTGCGGTGAACAGGTAGACCGACCAGTCCGACAGCGGAGTCAGCAGGAACAGCACCGTGACTACCGAGCGCATGCCGTAGATGCCTGCCAGCACATAGCGCTTGCGCATAGGGTACTTCTGGCCCAGATTGCCCGCCAGATAGGTGCCAAAGATATTGAACAGCCCCACCAGCGCCAGCCCCACGCTGGCCACATGGGGCGACATGCCAAAGTCCTTGAGGTAGCTGGGCATGTGCACACCAATAAACATCACCTGAAAGCCGCAGACAAAGTAGCCCGCCGTCAGCAGCACAAAGCTGGGGTTGGTCCATGCCTCCTTGAAGGCCTGCAGGGTGGACTGCTGGCGCTGCACGGGCTTGCCTGAGGCAAAGCCCGGCTCACGCAGGCCAAAAGCCAGCACGGCAATGATGAGGGCCATCACCGCCAGAATCATCAGCGCATTGCTCCAGCCAAAGGCGCTGATCAGGCCGCCTTCCACCGGCACCATGAAGAACTGGCCAAATGAGCCCGCCGCCGCCGTCACCCCCATGGCCCAGCTGCGCCGCTCCGGGGGAATCTGCCGCCCCAGCACACCATAGACCACGGCGTAGGTCGTGCCTGCCTGGGCCATGCCAATCATCAGCCCGGCAAACAGCGCAAACAGCAGCGTGGTGGGGGCCAGCGCCATGCCCACCAGCCCCAGTGCGTAAAGGATGGCTCCGCCAATGAGCACTTTGAAGGCCCCCATGCGGTCGGCAATCATGCCGATGAAAATGCCAAAAATGCCCCAGGACAGGTTTTGGATGGCAATGGCCAGCGAGAAGCTCTCACGCGTCCAGCCCATGTCCTGCGTAATGGGCTGCAGCCACAGGCCGAAGCCGTGGCGAATGCCCATGGACAGGGTGACGACCATGCCGCCGCACAGCAGCACCTGCAGCATGGGCAGGCGTTGCGGCGTCGTTTGTTGTGTATGGTTTTGCATGACAGCAATGTAGCGAAATGCGTTTGCAAAAGCTGCAACCTGCGCGATATGCATTGCACAAAGCTGCCATCGAATGGCACGATGGACGTTTTCAGACCCGTTCACCCCCGCCGCCATCCGGTGCAGCCATGCCCGCCTGTGGGCCTGTTCAGCTGGCATGCGGCATGGGCGTGAGCGGTGCCCATGCGGGGCCATGTGCCCTATTGCAGCCGGAGTCGACGATTGGTTACTGTGAATTTATCCAGCACTGAGCTGTGGCCGGAACTACAATCCGCCCCCATGGCAGCTAAACCCTCTACTTCTGCATCCGCCTATTCGGAAGGCTCAATCCGTGTTCTCAAGGGCCTGGAGCCCGTCAAGCAACGCCCCGGCATGTACACCCGCACCGACAACCCCCTGCACATCGTGCAGGAGGTGATCGACAACGCGGCGGACGAAGCCCTGGCCGGATACGGTAAAAAAATCAAGGTCACATTGCACAGCGACGGCTCCGTCAGTGTGGAAGACGATGGCCGCGGCATTCCCTTTGGCCTGCACCCTGAAGAAAACGCTCCCGTGGTGGAGCTGGTCTTTACACGCCTGCACGCTGGCGGCAAGTTCGACAAAGGCAATGGCGGCGCGTACAGCTTCTCCGGCGGTCTGCACGGCGTGGGCGTCTCGGTGACGAACGCTCTGGCCACGCGCCTGGAAGTGACGGTGCACCGCGACGGTCAGGTCGCTTCTCTGGCCTTTGCTGGCGGTGATGTGGTTGAACCCTTGACCACCCGCGACATGGCCAGCGGCGACCGCAAGCACGGCACCACGGTGCGTGTGTGGCCAGATGCCAAATACTTTGACAGCGCCAACCTGCCCATGCATGAGCTGGTGCACCTGCTGCGCTCCAAGGCCGTGCTCATGCCCGGTGTGAGCGTGACGCTGACCAATGAAAAGAACAAGGACGTTCAGCAGTGGCAGTACAAGGGTGGCCTGAAGGACTACCTCTCGCAGACGCTGAATGCCGACCCCGTCATCCCGCTGCTCGAAGGCGAAGCTTATGCCGACAAGCACAGCGACACCTTCAGCGAAGGCGAAGGCGCCGCCTGGTGCCTGGCCTTTACCGAGTTGGGCACGCCCGTGCGCGAAAGCTATGTGAACCTGATTCCCACCACCGCAGGCGGCACGCATGAAAGCGGCCTGCGCGATGGCCTGTTCCAGGCTGTGAAAAGCTTTATCGAGCTGCATGCGCTGCTGCCCAAGGGTGTCAAGCTCATGCCCGATGACGTCTTCGCCCGTGCCAGCTTTGTGCTCTCGGCCAAGGTGCTGGACCCGCAGTTCCAGGGCCAGGTCAAGGAAAAGCTTAACAGCCGTGACGCCGTGCGTCTGGTCTCCAGCTTTGTGAAGCCCGCCATGGAGCTGTGGCTCAACGCCAATGTGGAGCACGGCAAAAAGATTGCAGAGCTGGCCATCAAGGCTGCCCAGACCCGCCAGAAAGCGGGTCAGAAGGTGGAAAAGCGCAAGGGCTCCGGCGTGGCCGTGCTGCCCGGCAAGCTCACCGACTGCGAAAGCCGCGACATCTCCGTCAATGAAGTGTTTCTGGTGGAGGGCGACTCCGCCGGTGGTTCGGCCAAGATGGGCCGCGACAAGGAAACCCAGGCCATCCTGCCCCTGCGCGGCAAGGTGCTCAACACCTGGGAAGTGGAGCGCGACCGCCTGTTTGCCAACAACGAAGTGCACGACATTTCTGTAGCGATTGGCGTAGACCCCCATGGCCCCGATGACGAGCCTGACCTGTCCGGCCTGCGCTACGGCAAGATCTGCATCTTGAGCGATGCGGATGTGGACGGCTCCCACATCCAGGTGCTGCTGCTGACACTGTTCTTCAAGCACTTCCCCAAGCTCATCGAGACAGGCCATGTCTACATCGCCCTGCCGCCGCTGTTCCGGGTGGACGTGCCTGCGCGCGGCAAAAAGCCTGCGGCCAAGGTCTATGCGCTGGACGAGGGCGAACTGAACGCTATCCTCGACAAGGCCGCCAAGGAAGGTGTGGCACGCGAGAAGTGCCAGATCAGCCGTTTCAAGGGCCTGGGCGAGATGAACGCCGAGCAGCTGTGGGAAACCACCCTCAACCCCGACACGCGCCGCCTGCTGCCCGTGCAGGTGGAGGATCTGGGCCTCGCCACTTCCGAGCTCATCTTCGGTCAGCTCATGGGCAAGGGCGAAGCCGCCGCACGCCGCGAGCTGATGGAGCTGCACGGCAACGATGTGGAAGTGGACATCTGAGCCCGTGCCCGCCACGGCCTGCCCCTTGTTCTTTTTTTCAGCAGCAGTGCGCCACCATGCGCACTGCCTTATCTGACAAGGTCTGCTGCCCCGGCAGCAGCCCACCCCCGACATACGTATGAGCGATCAACCCGAAGTCGAAGCAGTTCACAACCAGCCCACTGCCCCGGCACCCTTGCTGGATCTGGCCACGCAGGCCGCCGGTGATGCGCTGGAGTTGGGCCAGTACGCCCGCCGTGCCTATCTGGAATACGCGCTGAGCGTGGTCAAGGGCCGTGCCCTGCCTGATGTGGCCGATGGCATGAAGCCCGTGCAGCGCCGCATTCTGTACGCCATGGGCCGCATGGGCCTGAGCTACTCCGGCACCAACAACAACACCCCTGCCAAGCCCGTCAAATCCGCCCGTGTGGTGGGTGACGTGCTGGGCCGCTTTCACCCGCACGGTGACCAGTCCGCCTACGACGCGCTGGTGCGCATGGCGCAGGACTTCAGCCAGCGCTACCCGCTGATTGACGGCCAGGGCAACTTCGGCAGCCGCGACGGTGACGGCGCAGCCGCCATGCGCTACACCGAAGCGCGCCTGAGCAAAATCACCACGCTGCTGCTCGATGAAATCGACGAAGGCACGGTGAACTTTGTGCCCAACTACGACGGCTCCACGCAGGAGCCCCAGCAGCTGCCCGCACGCCTGCCCTTTGCCTTGCTCAATGGTGCCAGCGGTATTGCCGTGGGTCTGGCCACCGAAATCCCCAGCCACAACCTGCGTGAAGTGGCCGATGCCTGCGTGGCGCTAATCAAAAAGCCCGCCATGCTGGACGATGAGCTGTACGCCCTGATTCCCGGCCCGGACTACCCCGGCGGCGGCCAGATCATCAGCAGCGCGGCAGACATTCGCCATGCCTACAGCACCGGCCGTGGCAGCCTGAAGGTGCGCGCACGCTGGACGATCGAAGAGCTGGCGCGCGGCCAGTGGCAGATGGTGGTCAACGAACTGCCGCCCGGCGTGTCGGCCCAGAAAATCCTGGAAGAGATCGAAGAACTCTCCAACCCCAAGGTCAAGGCAGGCAAGAAGGCGCTGACGCAGGAGCAGCAGCAGCTCAAGGCCACGGTGCTTTCCGTGCTCGACAGCGTGCGCGACGAGTCCAGCAAGAGCGCCCCCGTGCGTCTGGTGATCGAGCCCAAGACCAGCAAGACCCCGCAGCAGGAGCTGATCACCATCTTGCTGGCCCACACCAGCCTGGAAACCTCGGCCAGCATCAACCTCACCTCCATCGGCCTGGACGGCAAGCCCGTGCAGAAGTCGCTGCGCCGCATGCTGGAAGAGTGGGTGGCCTTCCGCCAGCAGACCATTACCCGCCGCTCGCAGCACCGTCTGGAGAAGGTGCAGGCCCGCATCCACATTCTGGAAGGCCGCCAGATCGTGCTGCTCCATATCGACGAGGTGATTGCCATCATCCGCGAGAGCGACGAACCCAAGGCCGCGCTGATGGCCCGCTTTGACCTGTCCGAGCGCCAGGCCGAAGACATTCTGGAAATTCGCCTGCGCCAGCTGGCCCGTCTGGAAGCCATCAAGATCGAGAAGGAACTGAACGAGCTGCGCGAAGAAGAAGGCAAGCTGCAGGACATTCTGGCCAACCCCAAGAGCCTGCAGCGCCTGATGGTCAAGGAAATTGAATCCGACGCCAAAACCTTTGCCGACGAGCGCCGCACGCTGATTCAGGAAGAGAAAAAAGTCGTCGCCGAAATCAAGGTGCCGGACGAGCCCGTCACCGTCATCATTTCCGAAAAAGGCTGGGTGCGCACGCACAAGGGCCACGGCCATGAGGCAGGCAACTTCAGCTTCAAGGCGGGCGACCAGCTCTGGGGCACTTTCGAGTGCCGCACGGTGGACCAGCTCATCGTCTTTGGCAACAACGGCCGCGTCTACAGCGTGGCCGTGGCTACGCTGCCTGGCGGCCGTGGCGATGGCCAGCCCATCAACACCATGATTGACCTGGAAGCAGGCACCCACATTGCCAGCTACTTTGCAGGCCCGGTCTCGGCCCAGCTGCTCATGAGCGGCAGCGGTGGCTACGGCTTTGTGGCCAAGGTGGAATCCATGCTGGCCCGCAACAAGGGCGGCAAGGCATTCGTCACCATTCAGGACGGCGAAACCCTGTGCCAGCCTTCCATCATCGGCGGCACCAATGGCAGTACCCCGCTGCCAGATGCCACCCATGTGGCCTGCCTGACCACGGGCGGCAATGTGCTGACCTATGCACTGACCGAACTCAAGACCATGAGCGGCGGCCGTGGCCTGCAGCTGATCAAGCTGGAGGACAAGGACACGCTGGCCGGTGCTGCAGCCTATACCCGCTCGGTACGCATCACCGGCGTGGGCCGGGGGGGCAAGGCCAAGGAGGAATCCCTGGAAATCCGCTCCCTCAACAACGCGCTGGGCAAGCGTGGTTCCAAGGGCAAGGCCACGGGCTGGACGTTCAAGCCCAACGGCATCTTCCGCGTGGAGTAAATTTGATAGCTGGTAGCGCTTGCTGGACGGGCGCTAGAGGCCCAAAAGGCTGTTAATCCTGTAGAGGGTTGGCAGCCTTTTGTTTTTCTTCTTTGCTTGTGAGAGAGAGGCTTTTCTCCCTCTCCCGCTTGCGGGAGAGGGTTGGGGTGAGGGTGGGGTTTACTCCTTCCCCCGCTGGGGGAAGGCGGGGATGGGGGCCAACTCAGTGAGATGATGGCCGCAAAGGCTCTGCGCGACAGCTGCCAGTTTTATGCATGAAATATGGCTCCAACGCAGATGCAGAAAGCGCTTGCAGCTATGAATTTGGCATTCGCTCCCTCTCCCGCTTGCGGGAGAGGGTTGGGGTGAGGGGGCATGCTCTCCTTCCCCCGCTGGGGGAAGGCGGGGATGGGGGCCAACCTGCTTTTTTGTTTGTGCGGTTTGCTTGTGGTGAGGGAGGGAGTCGGGTCTCGGCCCGACAGCCGACCCCATTTCTTTTGCGTCGCCAAAAGAAATGGGGGAAAGAAAAGGCGAGCCTTGCAGGCGGCTTGTCCGGCTGAACTCCCGTCGCTCCTGCGTCGCTCTGGTCAAACAGGCAGCCGGAAATTTGAATTTTTATGACGAGGCACGCCAGTCTTGCAGCTGGCGTGCTGTGGTGCACAAGCGCTGCGCCTTGAACTCCCTCTCCCGCTTGCGGGAGAGGGCTGGGGTGAGGGGGCATGCTCTCCTTCCCCCGCTGGGGCGGTACATGTCAAGATAGTTGTCGCGTCATTTATGCCGCTAGACGTATTTTTTTGATAGCTATTAGCGCTTGCTACATAAGCACTAGAGGCCAAAAAGGCTGCAAACGCTTGGGGGCGTCTGCTACCTTTGGTGTGGGCAGATTCCAGCTTTACCCGCTGCAGTCAGCAGAGGACCGCAGCGGAGCACATGCCTTGCTTGCTTAGCGACTCTTAGAACGACACAGTGCCTGAGACGCGGAAGGTGCGCGGTGCACCGGGCATCACAAAGCCGTCACCAAACATGCCAATCCAGTAGTTCTTATTGGTGGCGTTTTCCACGCTGGCATTGAAGCGCACGGGGGTGGTGCCGAACTTGGTGTCGTACTTGGCCATCAGGTCGATGCGGTTCCAGGCGGGGGCGCGCAAGGTGTTGGCGGAGTTGACCCATTGCTGGCCGGTGTACAGCCAACGGCCGCCCACGGTCAAGCCTTGGATAGGGGTGGCCCAGTCCGCACCAATACGGGTACGCAGTTTGGGAACACCGAAGTTTTCTTTGCCCGTATTGACTTGGCGCGACTTGATGTAATCCACACCGCCGAGCAGCGTCACGGTCGAGGTGAGCTGGCCCGATGCACTCCATTCCACGCCCGTTAAGCGTTGTTCACCATCAGCCACTTGGTTGTTGGCACTGTCGGTGATGAGCGAGGGTTTTTCAATGCGGAAGGCACTCACGGTGTGGGTGACTTGCTGCGACTGGAACTTCACACCCACTTCCGACTGTTTGGTTTGCATGGGGGACAGGGCTTCGCCTGCATTGGCGTAGCCCGCACCCACGATGCTGCCGGGTTGCAGGCCTTCGCTGTAGTTGGCAAACAGCGAGATTTGCTCACCCCAGGGGCGCACCACGATGCCCGCCATGGGCGAGAGTTGGCTTTCGCTGTAGTTGGAGGATTTGGTACTGATCAGCGGGGTTTTCACCGTTTGGTAGCGCGCTCCCAAGGTGAGCAGCACCTTGTCGTTGGCAAAGCCCATCACGTCAGCCAAGGCGATGGAGGAGAACTCGCTTTCGTTTTGATAGCCCTTCCACTGGGGTGCAGCCGGGAAGGTGGGCTGCACGGGGTTGTACATATTGGTGGTGTAGCAGTAGTTGCAGGCCGTGTTGTACGAACCGTCCTCGGTTTTGAGGATGTTGTACGACACTTGCATGCGGTGCTGTACATCGCCGGTGTTGAACTTGCTGATCAAACCAGCTTCTGCTGTACGGCGCTTGGATTGGGCGTGCACGTTGTAGATGGCACCGCGGGTGGTGCCGTCGGCCTGGGTGACTACAGCACGTGTGCCGAACAGCAAGCCTTGGCCTTCCGATTGGGAGCCACCGGCTGCCAGATAGCCTTGCAGATTGGGCGTGAAGTCAAACTCTGCACGCGCCAAAGCGCCGCTGTTGGTGTATTCGCCGTGGGTGCCTTGGAACAGGTTCACATCACCCTTAGGAGGAGCCAGTAACTGGCCAACACCCTTGATGGCACCTACGCCCGTGAAGTTGAACATAGCCGGACTGCCACCATCGATCTTGGTGGTGCTGTCATACACATCCAGCGACAGGCGCGCACGGTCGCCCATGTAGTCCAGACCCAGCGCGCCCACACGGCGTTTTTGGTCTTCGCCTTCGGCGCCCATTTCGCCAGAGCCGTACACGCCGTTAAAGCGAATGCCCAGGCGTTGCTCTTCGCCAAAACGCTTGCCTACATCGGCATGGGCTTGCAGATAGCCATCAGACACCCAGGTGGTGGTCAGCTCAGCAATCGGCTGGCTCAGCGCACGCTTGGTGACCATGTTCACAGAACCGGCCACGCTGCTTTGGGGTGTCATGCCAGAGAGCAATACGTTGGGGCCACGCATGACTTCGACGCGCTCAAACATTTCAATCGGCACGGAGTTGGCGGGGGCAATGCCGTACAGGCCGTTGGTGGCAATGTCCATGGCATTCACATCCAGACCGCGCAGATTGAAGTTCTGCAGCAAGTGGCCCTTGTTGGTGGTGAAGACCACCGCGGCATCGTTCTCCAGCACGTCTTGCAGGGACAGGGCAGACCAGTCTTCGGCCAACTCACGCGTATAGGCATTCACATGCACGGGTGCATCCATGGTGGAAGTGGCGCCCAGAATACCCAGACGTGCGCCCTTGGCAGTCTTGCGGCCGGGGGCCAGGGCGGGCAGGTCTTCGCGTTCGTACTGGTCACGCACCTGGACGGTGGACAGGGTGGGTGCGTCTTCAGCACTTGGCGTCGTCGAAGTTTGTGCGTGTACGCCTGTGGTGAGGCAGGTGGCAATGACTGCTAAGCCAATAGCGCTGCGTTTGCAAGGAGAAGCAATGGAGGTCAGCATAAGTAGATTTGTAAATGAGATTACTTCTCAATTGTATTTATTTGTTTGCTTGGCTGAAAACCTTTGGGTAAACACCATGCTGATCGCGTCTGTATGTGCAGGTGTCTTGCTTGTTCCTGTCAGCGTGTTTTTGATAGCTAGCAGCGTATGCTGTGATTGGCTAAAAGGGTAAAAGCCTGTTTGATCGCAAGCGCAAACAAAGTGGCTTACCCTCCGATGTTTTATGAATACGAAGGGCGCTGCTACCAGCGATGGCAGCGCATTGGATATGACCATCTCCCAATCCGGCCCCATTACCCGCCACTACGTAGGCAGTCGCCTGTCTGAAATTGCCATCCACAACGGCACGGTGTATCTGGCAGGCCAGGTGCCTGAAAACAACCCACAGGGCGATATGCGCACCCAGACCACGGAGGTGCTGGGTCATGTGGAGCGTCTGCTCCTTGAGGCTGGCAGCAGCAAGGCGCACATCCTGTCGTGCCAGATCTTTATTCGTGACCCCAAGGACTTTGATGTGATGAACGAAGTCTGGGACGCCTGGGTCGTGCCCGGTCACACCCCCCCACGCTGCACGGTGCTCGGCCCCACCATTCACCCGGACTGGCGCATTGAGGTGGTGGTGACTGCTGCCCAGATCACTGCGGCTTAAGGGCTGGTAAATTCGCGGGTGATCAGCCACTTGTCGCCTTCGCGCTGCAGCTCCAGGGTCTTGCGGTCGTTGGACTGGTAGTTGTCTGCGGTGTAGCGCTGGCGGAAGGTGGCGGTGGCACGGTTGCCCTGGATCTGGACTTTCAGATCACTGATGTCCACCTTGATAAAGCCCTTGTCCTCAATGCGTGCGCGGCGCTCTGCTTTCCAGGCGGCCAGACTGCCTTTGAGGGGCTTGAACTGTTCGCTATAGGCGGCAAAGTAGCGCGCCAGGTTCTGGCTGGCCCAGGCGTCTGCCCAGTCCTTGACGGCATGCTCCACCGCAATGCTGAGGGCATGGGGGCTGTGCTGCTGGGGCTGCGCCGCTGCAGGGCTGGCAGGCTGAGCGCTGGCCGCAGCTGGGGCTTTCTGCTGCGTGCGAGCAATAGAGGTGCGGCCGTCGGGGAAGATTTGCTGAATCATCGCCAGCTTGGCGGGCAGGCCGGTGCGCATTTCGTCAAGCGAGACGGCCTTGTTATAGGCTTCGTTGGCCAGCAGGGTGTACATGTCGCCCAGGTTTTCGTAGCCGGAGGCGTAGTAGGGGTCAATGCGCACGGCCTGCTGCAGCAAGCTGGCGGCCTGCACCAGGTCACCCTGCGAGGCATAGAGCACGGCCAGGTTGTTATACGGCTCTGGCAGGTTGGGAAAGTCCTTGATCAGCGCGTTAAAGATCTGAATGGCTTCCGGGTACTTTTTCTGCTCGGTGGCGATTACACCCTGCGCAAAGCGTTCGCGGGCCTGCTCAAAGGCAGAAGCCTGCATCTGTGGGGAGGACGTGCTGGATGCCGTGGGCTGCGGCACGCTGGGCTGCTGCGAGGCGCTGGCGGCAGTGGCCGATGCATTGTCTGCAGCGTGTGCCAGCAGCGGAAGACTGAGCAGGCTGGCCAGCGCAAGTGCGCGAAGTGGCTGAGGCGCAAGGCCAGCTGCGCGCGTGGGGGCGTGGTGCATAAAAACTTTCTGTCTGTTGTTCTGAGTGTCAGCTCTGAGGCCGGAATGCCCCAGACTGTGAAGCAATGGGGTGGTGCTGCGTGCAGTGTGAAAACACTATTGGTTACAGGCAGTTTTGTACATAGGCAAATTCTGAAATTTGCCTTCCACAGCCTTGGTTTTTGGCAGCGGTAAATTCTGATTTTGGTTGCGCGCTGCCTCAATGGTCAGCAGCCCACGCACAGCCGGTATGCAATACGGTATTTTCTGGCTGCCCATGTGCGATGGGCAGCGCGGTCTACTTCCTGGCTTGCGCACGGCGGTTGCGTGAGCCAGAGCAGAAAGAAAGTATTGCCATGATTATTGAAGTCACCACCCTCCATATCCACCCCGGCCAGAATCAGGCATTTGAGGCCGCCATCACACAGGCGGCCCAGTCTTTTATTGCGCCGTTTCCCGGCTGTCTGGGCTACAGCATTCGCCGCTGCATCGAAGAGCGCAGCCAGTACGTGATTGAAATCCGCTGGAAGACGCTGGAGGACCACATGGAGGGTTTTCGCAAGTCCAAGGTGTTTACGGCCTGGCGCGCGGCCATCAGCGAGCATTTTGCGCAAGCACCCGGCACTTTTCACTATGAATGCTTGGAGCAGTACAGCGCCTGAACCACTGCGGATACATTGCGGCAAAGCCCTGGATGGCGGTTCAGCCTGGAGCATGGCTGTGAAATACTGTAAAAACAGTAGCTGAAACCGATTGATAGAAAGGCGCTAGCAATGATCCGATGCGTGAAACTTTTTACCGGCCCCGATGGCAAGTCGCACTTTGTGGATGGGCATATTGATCTGCCCGGCGGCGAGCGCGGTGACTTCATCAGCAGCGTAGTAGGTGCGCGCAGCATTTCGTTTCGTGAGACGGGGCAGGGCGGCAGCTTTGACTGGCATACGGCCCCGGCCCACCAGTTTGTGCTGACCCTCAGCGGCACGCTGGACTTTGAGATGCCCGATGGCAGCAAGGTGCGTATCAACCCCGGTGATGTGCTGTGGGCTGATGACACCGTAGGCCAGGGCCACCGCTGGCAGCTGGTGGATGACCAGCCCTGGCGCCGCGCCTATGTGATTTTTGCTGAGGGGGTGCAGGTGCCGTTTGTGCCTGCACAGGCCTGAGCTGGCGCAAGCGTTCACCATGCCCCGCCTATGGCGGGGCTGTTTGCAGCAGAAACTGATCTGATTTATGACCTCTTCCACACAGACTGATGTGTTGCTGATTGGCGCAGGCATCATGAGCGCCACGCTGGGCACCTTGCTCAAGGAGCTGGAGCCTTCCTTGTCCATCACCATGGTGGAGTCGCTGGACGACTGCGCCCAGGAAAGCTCGCATGGCTGGAACAACGCAGGCACAGGCCATGCGGCCAACTGCGAAATGAACTACACGCCTGCGCGTGCCGATGGCAGCGTGGACATCCACAAGGCGCTGGAGGTGAACACGGAGTTTGACGTGTCCCGCCAGCTGTGGAGCTACCTGGTGCAAAAGGGCCGCATTCCAGACCCGCAGGCATTTATTCACCCCTGTCCGCACATGAGCTTTGTCTGGGGCGAGGAGAACGTGGCCTATCTGCGTGCACGCTACAAGGCCATGGCGGCCCACCACTGCTACCGTGGCATGGAGTACAGCGAAGACCGCGCGCAGATTGCACAGTGGGCACCGCTGATCATGGAAGGCCGCGCGGATGGTCAGCCTGTGGCGGCGACGCGCATTGTCAGCGGTGCCGATGTGGACTATGGCGCACTCACCCATCTGCTGGTGGCGCAGCTGCGCCAGCAAAGCGGTGTGGAGGTGCAGTACCACCAGCATGTGGATCATCTGGAGCAGCAGGAAGATGGCCGCTGGCTGGTGCGCTGCAAGCACACGCAGACGCACGTGCACCAGAGCATCAGCGCCAAGTTTGTGTTCATTGGTGCAGGCGGCGGGGCGCTGGAGCTGCTGCAGAAGTCCGGCATTCCGGAAGGGCACGGCTACGGCGGTTTTCCGGTCAGCGGCGTGTGGCTGCGCTGTGATGTGGAGGACATTGCAGATCGCCACCAGGCCAAGGTCTATGGCAAAGCCCCACACGGCTCGCCACCCATGTCTGTGCCGCACCTGGATACACGCATCATTGGCGGCAAGAAGTCGTTGCTGTTCGGGCCTTATGCGGGTTTTTCCACGCGCTTTCTCAAGCAGGGTTCACTGAGTGATCTGTTCCGCTCGGTGCGCCCCGGCAATGTGCTGCCCATGCTGGATGTGGCCAAGGACAACTGGGAGCTGAGCGAATACCTGATCTCACAGGTGCTGATGAGCGAAGCGCACCAGTTCGAAATGCTCAAGGACTTTTACCCGCAGGCGCGCTCCATCGACTGGAGCAAGGCCGTGGCCGGTCAGCGGGTGCAGATCATCAAGCCAGGCACGGACAAGCTGGGCACGCTGGAGTTCGGCACTGAGCTGATTGCGTCTGGCGACAAGTCGCTGGCAGCGCTGCTGGGTGCTTCGCCCGGTGCATCCACGGCCGCCTATATTGCGCTGCAGGTGCTGCAAAAGTGCTTTGACCAGCAGCTCACGCCCGATGGCTGGCTGGGCAAGCTCAAGACCATCATCCCTACCTACGGGGTGGACCTGCGTGAAGATGCGCAGGCCTGCTTTGAAACGCGCCAGCGCACGGCTGCGCTGCTGAAGCTGGAATACGTGTAAGCAGCAGGCTCGCGCTGTGCACGCACCCAAGGGCAGCCACTGTGGCTGCCCTTTTTTGTCTGCACTGCACCACTGCCCGGGTGGATAGGGAGGTAGCTGGGCAGCGCAAAGCCTTACATTTGCGTTGATGCCCTGCGTGCGGAATCGATGTTTGCAGATAGGGTTTCCGTTTTATCCGGATGGTTGCCGATGCGGCTGTAGCAAGACGCATCGCACATTGATTGCTGAAAGTTCCTGCTTATGCCTTTTGCTTGCGTTGTTTCCCGGGCTGCTGCCCCACATGCTGCTTCACGGCTGGTGCATGCGCTGGCTGTTTCAGGGCTGGTCTGTGCAGCGGTCATTGCTGGCACCAGTCGTGTTGCTGCAGCAGAAGGGGTGCAGACTGACAACACCATGGATGCTGTCACAGTCACCGGCCAGCGTGCCGAGCCGCGGCATGTGATGGGCACGCGCGAATACATTCTCATGCTGGAGAATCTGGGCGACCTGCACACGCGCATGGCCGCGCAGGTCTATGGTGAGGCCACGCAGCTGGATGCCACGCGGCCCTCGCTGGCATCCAAGCTGGCGCTGGTGGAGCAGGTGCTGGCCAGCACGGGCATGGGGCTGCCTGCTGCGTCTGCACCCCGTATGGTGGTGAACAGCCCAGTGGCGCAGCCTGTGCAGCAGCCCAGCGCGGCGGCGGTGGGTGTGCCCGCAGACGGCAAGCAGGCCATTGCAGATGTAATGGCTGCTGTCATGGCATGGGCACGGGCCTGGGAGCAGCAGGACATGCCTGCCTACTACGCGGCCTACAGTACAAGGTTTGAGCCTGCGCAGGGCACGCCACTGGAGGTGTGGAAGCAGGAGCGGCGCGAACGCATTGTGGGACGGCCTGGCATTACCGTGGACTTCAATGATCTGCGGGTGCAGGTGGACGGCAGCACGGCTACGGCCAGTTTTCACCAGAACTATGCATCGGGAGAGTACAGATCCAGCGCTCGCAAGAGCCTGCAGCTGCAGCAGGAGGGTGGCCAGTGGCGCATTGTGCGTGAGGAGTCTGGCAGCTGATGGTTTGCCATTGGCAGTCGCCAGACATTGGGCGTAAAAAAGGAGACCCGAGGGTCTCCTTTGTGTTGGGGCCATTGCCTGCCCGTCAGAGGGCAGGAGCCATAGCTTTACAGCGAGTCAATAAAGCTGCGCAGCTTGTCCGAACGGCTGGGGTGCTTGAGCTTGCGCAGGGCCTTGGCTTCGATCTGACGGATACGCTCACGTGTCACGTCAAACTGCTTGCCCACTTCTTCCAGTGTGTGGTCGGTAGACATTTCGATACCGAAGCGCATGCGCAGCACCTTGGCTTCGCGGGGGGTGAGGCCGTCGAGGATGTCCTTGACCACATCGCGCAGGCCGGCCTGCATGGCAGCGTCCACGGGTGCGGTGTTGTTGGTGTCCTCGATGAAGTCGCCCAGGTGGCTGTCGTCATCATCACCGATGGGCGTCTCCATGGAGATAGGCTCCTTGGCGATCTTCATGATCTTGCGGATCTTGTCCTCGGGGATGTCCATCTTCTCGGCCAGGATGGAGGCGTCAGGCTCAAAGCCGAACTCCTGCAGGTGCTGGCGCGAGATGCGGTTCATCTTGTTGATGGTCTCGATCATGTGCACAGGGATACGGATCGTGCGGGCCTGGTCCGCGATGGAGCGGGTAATGGCCTGGCGGATCCACCATGTGGCGTAGGTCGAGAACTTGTAGCCGCGGCGGTATTCGAACTTGTCCACGGCCTTCATCAGGCCGATGTTGCCTTCCTGAATCAGATCCAGGAACTGCAGACCACGGTTGGTGTACTTCTTGGCAATCGAGATCACCAGACGCAGGTTGGCCTCGATCATCTCCTTCTTCGCAAAACGGCTGGCGCGTTCGCCATCGTTCATGCGCTTGTTGATGCTCTTGAGCTCATCCAGAGGCACGACCACGCGCGCCTGCAGGTCGATCAGCGACTGCTGCAGTTCCTGCACGGCAGGAATATTGCGCGACAGCACATTGCTCCAGGGGTGGCCGCCAGCTGCCTGCTCTTCGACCCACTTGAGGTTCAGCAGGTTGGGGGGGAAGCTCGCAATGAACTTCTCCTGAGGCATGCCGCACTTGTCCACGATGATCTTGCGCAGCTCGCGTTCCTTCTTGCGCACGTCATCCACCTGGTTACGCACCAGGTCGCACAGCTTCTCGATGGTCTTGGCGGTGAAGCGGATGGTCATCAGCTCTTCAGTGATGGCCTTCTGCACCTTGATGTAGGTGGCAGAACCCCAGCCTTCCTTGTCGTAGGCCTTGCGCAGCTTCTCGAACAGGTCAGCAATCTTGTCAAAGCGCGACAGGGCTTCGTTCTTGAGTTCTTCCAGCTTCTTGGTCAGCGCCTTGGAGCCGCCCTTGCCGTCGTCATCGTCTTCTTCGTCGTATTCGTCGAAGTCTTCTTCGGCCACGTAGTCATCGTTTTCGTCGGCGTTCACAAAGCCGTCCACGATGGTGGAGATGACGACCTTGCCTTCGCGGATTTCCGCGGCCATGCCCAGCACTTCGGCAATGGTGGCAGGGGAAGCCGAGATGGCTTCCATCATGTCCATCAGGCCGCCTTCGATGCGCTTGGCGATTTCAATTTCGCCTTCGCGGGTCAGCAGCTCCACGGTGCCCATTTCACGCATGTACATGCGCACGGGGTCGGTGGTGCGGCCGAATTCGGAGTCCACGGTCGACAGCGCAGCTTCGGCTTCTTCTTCCGCTTCTTCTTCGGAGGTGGCCGACTGGCCGGTGTTGTTCAGCAGCAGGGTTTCCGCATCGGGAGTCTGCTCGTACACAGCCACGCCCATGTCGTTCAACATGGAGATCACGACTTCCAGCGTTTCAGCATCGACCAGCTTGTCGGGCAGGTGGTCGTTGATTTCAGCGTGGGTCAGGTAGCCGCGGGTCTTCCCCAGCTTGATCAGCATCTTCAGACGCTGACGGCGGGTGTTCATTTCTTCTTCAGTCAGAACGGTTTCGTCCAGACCGAATTCCTTCATCAAGGCGCGTTCCTTGGCCTTGCTGATCTTCATGCGCAGCGGCTTGGCCTTTTCGGTGGGGCTGGCTTCTGCGACCTCGGCTTCGGGTTCTGCTTCAGCTTCCAGCTCCAGATCGGCATCAAAGTCGCCCAGGTCTTCGTCCAGATCGCTGGGTTCCTTGGCCTTGGGCTTGCGGCCGCGCTTGGCAGGTGTCTTGGTGGCTGCTGTCTTGGCAGCAGCAGTCTTGCTTGCAGCCTTCTTGGCTGCAGGCTTCTTTTCTTCCACAACCTCTTCGGCTACGACAGCTTCCTTCTTGGGAGCAGCGGCCTTCTTGGCTGCAGGCTTTTTAGCGGGAGTAGCGCTATCAGCGTCGGCTTTTTTCTTGCCGCGCTTGGGAGTAGCTTCTGCCAACAGGGCATCGGCCATTGCTTTGAGTTCTGCTTGGGACAGGGTCGCCATATCGGAATCTTTCTTGGAAGCAGCCGCTTGAGCCTTGGTGGCTGCGGGCTTCTTCACAGCGGCTGGTGCTGCAGCCTTGGTGGCTGGCTTGGCACTGGCTGCCGTGGATTTGGAAGTTTTGGGCTTGGCTGTAGCGTCTGGCGCCTGCTTGGACTTTGCAACGGGCATGGATACCTCTTGGTCAAAAGCGAACACACACAAAGGGGAAAACGCAAGCGCCATCTAACCCGGCGCATCAACGTGCCATGGGCACGCGCAGGAGCGAACGGCTCCTGTCAGGGCAAGATGTCTGGGCGATCATTTGGTGTGCAGTCCTTGCGGAAATTGGGCCATGCAATTGCTGCCAACACGTGATTCCATCACGGGGCCCGGGCCGGAGGTGCTGCTGTCGCTCTTGCCAGTAATTGATCAATTATAGCGTTTGGCAGAAATTGCAAGAGGTAAGCGCATTTTTTTCGTAAATATTTTTAGAGGCGCAGGCTGGCGCTGAAGTTTTTTGCAGCAAGTGCTTGTTGCATCAGCAGTTTTTGGTGTGCTTGCAAAGAGCGTACAGACGCGGTCAGGTCTGGCGCAGCGCCAGAAATAGGGGGGTGATGGAGCTTTCTATGAAAAAAATAGCTTCTTGCGCTTATCAATCAAGGGTTTCAGATATTTTTCTATCTGAAGTGCCCAGTATTTCAGCGCAAGAAGCTATCTTTTTTTGTGTGACTCAGTTGCCCTGCATGCTGGGCGTAGCCTGCAGGCGGCTGCGGCGCTCGAGCAGGCTGCGGTAGCGCTCGGCCACGCTTTTGTCGCTGGGGTTGGCGGCCAGCGCCATGAGCAGCTCGGTCTCCAGCTGCTTGATGCGCTTGGCCAGCATGGGGCTGAGGATGTTGCGCAGTTCCTGGTACTGCTCCTGCTCCTCGCCTTCCGGGTGGCCGTGCGGGCCGCTCATGAGTTGCAGCGCCAGCGCACCGTGCGGGGTGGCGCTGATGCGGTCATGGAGCATGGCCCAGGGCTGGGGACCGTTTTCCTGGAACTGGCTTTCAATCCAGCTGAACAGCGGGCCGTGCGGTGCGGGCAGGTTGACGAGGGTGTCCAGATCGTCATTGTCCAGCCGCTCCATGAAATGCATCTGCGACAGCAGCAGGCGCACGGCCTGATCTGGCCCGGTGGAGGGTACAACGCGCGGCTCGGCCATCATGGGGCGCTGCTCTGTGCGCTGGAATTTGCCATTGCGCCGACCCGTATAGGTGCTGCGCTGGGTGTAGTAGGGCGCGTTGCTGCCCGAGGGCGCAAATTCACTGACCCAGTCTGGCGCGCTGGCACTGGCTGCTGCTGGCGCAGCCGTGCTGTGGCTGGCACTGCTGGCGCTGCCGCGCTGAAAGCGTTTTTCCTGGGCTTCGGCCTGGGCCCAGAGTTCAGACAGCTCGCGCGCGTCGATCTGGATTTTCTGGGCAATCTCACCGAGCACCAGGCGCTTGAAGGCGCCGTCAGGCAGCAGGCGCCACAGCGGGCGCGCCTGGCTGGAAAACTTGGCGCGGCCCTGGGCCTGGCCCAGATCGCATTCCATGCTGGCAGCTTCCATCAGGAACTGGTTCAGCGGCAAGGCATTGGAGACATGGCGGGCAAAGGCATCGCTGCCGTGCTCGCGGATAAAGCTGTCGGGATCGTGCTCGGCCGGCAGGAACAGGAATTTGATGCTGCGCGTGTCGCTGGCGTAGGGCAGGGCTGCCTCCAGCGCCTTGCGTGCGGCATTGCGCCCGGCCTTGTCGCCGTCAAAGCTGAAGACGATGCTGTCGGTAAAGCGAAACAGCTTGTGCACGTGGTCAGGCGTGCAGGCTGTGCCCAGTGTGGCCACGGCGTTGGGAAAGCCCAGCTGTGCCAGGGCCACCACGTCCATATAGCCTTCGGTGACCAGTGCATAGCCCATGCTGCGCAGGGCGTCGCGCGCCTCGAACAGGCCGTAGAGTTCGCGCCCTTTGTGAAACAGCGGGGTTTCGGGCGAGTTCAGGTATTTGGGTTTCTCATCGCCCAGCACGCGCCCGCCAAAGCCGATGCACAGGCCTTTGACGTCCCGGATGGGGAACATGATGCGGTCGCGGAAGCGGTCGTAGCGTTTGCCGTCTTCACCGCTGATGACCAGGCCGGATTCTTCAAGCTGCGGGTCGTCATATTCCGGAAAGACACTGGCCAGATTGCGCCAGCCAGCCGGGGCATAGCCCAGACCGTACTTGCTGGAGATAGCGCCTGACACGCCGCGGTTCTTGAGGTACTGCACCGCATGGGCGCTGGCCTTGAGCTGGCTGCGGTAGGCCTCGCCTGCGCGTTCGAGCACATCGTTGAGGGTGGCCTGCTTGACCTTGGCAGCGGCCTGGCGCTCACGCTCCTGGGGGCTGATGTCTTCCTGCGGCACCACCATGCCGATCTGGCCAGCCAGATCGTTAACGGCTTCCACAAAGCCCATGCCGGCGTGGTCCATCAGAAAGCTGATGGCATTGCCGTTCTTGCCGCAGCCAAAGCAGTGATAGAACTGCTTGGAGGGGCTGACGCTGAAGGAGGGCGATTTTTCTCCGTGAAACGGGCACAGGCCCATGAAGTTGGCACCGCTTTTTTTCAGCTGCACATAGCGGCCCACCACGTCGACAACATCAACGCGGGACAGAAGCTCTTGGAGAAAGGACTGAGGAATAGACACGGGCGCTATTGTCCGGCATCGCTGCCCAGCCGGGGTGGCTGGCAGAGTTTATCCAGAAAAAAAGCCCACCAAACGGTGGGCTGTCAAGAAGGGGAAAGGGGGGAAGCGCGTGCTCAGTGCAGCATCAGTGCGCCTGCGCTCTTGCTCTTGCCAGCGCGTGCGGGAGGGTTGCACAGGCCGCATTCGTAGTGGCGCGCGTTTTCATAAAGTTCTGTCACGAACATGCCGCTGCACTTGCTGCACTTGGTGCGGGTGAGCATGTTGGCATCCACAAACTTGATCAGACGCCAGGCGCGGGTGAAGGACAGCATGCATTCCAGATTCGAGGCCTGCACCTGCTCGGTATAGAGGCGATAGGCCTTGGTCAGAATTTCCACCGAGTCCGCATTGACGCCCTTGGACATGTATTCATAGATGTTCAGGAACAGCGAGCTGTGGATGTTCTCCTGCCAGGTCAGGAACCAGTCGGTGGAAAAAGGCAGCTGTCCCTTGGAGGGGGACTTGCCGGCGATTTCCTTGTACAGGCGGATCAGGCGTTCGTAGGAGAGGGAGGTCTCCGACTCCAGCACCTGCATGCGCGCGCCCATCTTGATGAGCATGGCGGCACGTTCGATTTGCTTGGATTCGTTCAGAACGCTCTTGGTTGCTGCTGTAGCCATGGTGGTGTGCTCCGTATCGCCGATCGTGAATTACAGAACTTCGGAGACGCGGCTGGCCATCAGGATGTTGGCGTGCAGCGTGTTGGTGGCTTCGTTGCCGATCTTGTTGCTGCTGTGGTTGGTCAGCAGGCTCCAGACCAGATCGTCATCTACGCGGAAGCTGCACAGCAGGGTGTTGCGCGAAGCGATCTTGAGAATTTGTGCAGCAGAAAGGGTGCCCAGAATGTCACATGCTTCTTCGCTCAGGCCCAGGCGGAAAACGGCTTCGGCCTTGTCCTTGCGAATCAGAGTCTGAGCCAGCATCAGGTAAGTGAGGTTGGCTTCGCGAATCTCGGCAAGCAGTTGTTCGTCATTCATGGTTCATCCTTTCCAAAAACCTAATTGAGTCGTAGCTCGTGGGTGTCGCTGACGCTTGGAATCAAGCTGCGATCTGATGGGATGAATTGTGAAATAGCGCAAACAAAAGCTGGAGTCGGGGTGTGTCGGTGCGTCGTGTCTCTTTGGCAAGCCGGGTTTGTCTCTTTTGCCTGATGTCCTTGTAGGTGAAATTCTTACAAGGTGAGTGTCTGATGTCTGGCAGGCCGTGGGCCTTGAGGGGTGTGACAGCGAGGAGTGGTGTGCTGTCAGGTAGCCAGGCTGTGCAGCAGTACAGGTATGAGGTCTCATACTTTGTCACGTTTTGCTACACAGGCCTGAATCATGCCTCAACTTTGGGGGATCTAACGCCGCTAAAGGGCAGTGTTTACCCTGCTGTTTTGCTATAGAAAAGATTGTTAACTTTTGGCGACCGGGCGTGTCGGATCACTGCACCATTCGCTCCAGCTGCCTGCAAACAGCTTGGGTGGGGCAAAGCCTGCAATTTCCATGGCAATCAGATTGGGTAGTGCGCTGACGCCGCTGCCGCACTGGTGCACCACGGTGGCAGGATCGCGTCCCTGCAGCAAGGCGTCGAATTCAGCGCGCAGCAGTTCCTTGGGCTTGAAGCGTCCGTCCAAGGCAATGTTTTCCGTGAAGGGGCGGTTGAGTGCGCCCGGAATATGTCCAGCCACGGGGTCCAGCGGCTCGACCTCACCACGGTAACGCGCCGGGGCGCGGGCATCCACAATGGTCTGTGCATCGGCCTGCTGCAGTTGTGCCAGCACTTCATCTGCAGTTACCAGCTGGCGCAGACTGGGCTTGAGTGCAAAGTTGGACTGAAAGTGTGCGGCCTCTTCGCCTTGTACGGTGGCGCCGCCATGCGCGCCCCAATGCTGCAGACCACCGTCGAGCACCGCGACCGCATCATGCCCGGCCCACTTGAGCATCCACCACAGGCGGCCACAGAAATTGCAGCCCTGGCGGTCGTAGACCACGGCCTGCATGTCATTGCGAAAGCCGACGGAGGACAGCCATTGCGCAAAGCGTTCACGGCTGGGCAGAGGATGGCGGCCGCCAGAGGCTGGCTGGTCAGACTGTGCGGTCTGCACCTGACCGTGGGCATCAGGCGCACCGTGACGGGCGCTCAGGTGCTGCTCCAGGTCCGCGTAGACCGCTCCGGGGATGTGTGCCTGCTCATACTGCTGGCGGCCTGCAGCAGGTGCGCCCAGGTCAAAGCTGCAGTCAAACACCATGAAGGGCTGACCGCTGGCCTGCAGGGCCTGCAGCTGTGTGGAGGTAATCAGTGTGGTGTAAGTCATGGCCTTGCGTAAAAAGTTCTTACGCCTGGCATTGTGGCTCACGATGCTGCGGTTGTACCTCTGGCACGGAAGATGGTGGCTGCAATACCGCACAGCACAATCAGGCTCATGCCCAGCCAGCCTTCCCAGCCCAGTTCGTCATTGAAGAGAAACAGGCTGTAGAGCGCGGCAAACACGATGCCTGAGTACTGCAAATTGGCGACCACCAGCGTTCCGCGCGAGGTCTTGGCACTGGCATAGGCGCGTGTCATGCACAGCTGCCCGCCCGCGGCCAGCAGGCCCACGGGCAGTAACCACAGGGCAGCCTGCCAGCTGGGCCAGGGCGAAAAGCCGGTGATCAGACAGGCGACCAACCCTGCGAGGGTGCAGCCAGCGCCAAAAAAGAAGACGGTGCGCGCTTCGGGCTCACCAATGCGTGACAGCGCTACCACCTGCATATAGGCCATGGCAGAGAGCACACCCGATCCCAGCCCCAGCAGGGCGGGCAGGGTCTGCTCCTGGGCAAAGCTAGGCTGCAGCATCAGCACCACGCCGCCGAAGCCCAGCACGATGGTGATGAGCAGGGGAATATTCAGCGGCTGTCTGGGGCGACCGCTGCCGGGCAGCAGCGTCCACAGTGCACCAGCGAGCAGAAAGACGGCAATCCAGATACTGCTCATGTAGTTGAGCGTCATGGCGCTGGCCAGAGGCATCTCGGAGATGGCATAGAACCAGCTGCCCAGCGCAGACACGCCCACCAGGCTGCGCCAGGCGTGCATCCAGGGGTGGCGGGTTTTGAGAGAAATGCCTTGCGAGGAGCTGAGCGCCCACAGCGCCAGCATGCCGATCAGGCCTCGGTAGAAAACGATTTCTGCGGTGTTGAAGTACACCGCTGCGTATTTGATGCACACGCCCATGGTGGCGAACAGAAAAGCGCCGACCACCATCCATAACACTTGCATTGCCTCTCCCTGCTGTTTTTTGTTGTGCAGTGCCTGCTGTCAGGAGCCGTTCACACAAGCAGTGTGAATAGGTCTAAACAAAAAGAGCTGCCAGCGCCCATGAATCGGGTGCTGGCAGCTCTTGTGAGCGTAGCAAATTTTTGCTTAGCACTGGGGGATATGCGCTCCCATGATTTGGCGATACCACTCATGGAAATGCTGCATGCCGTCTTCCATGGGGCTCTGGTAGGGACCGACTTCGTTGTCACCACGCTCCAGCAGCGCACGGCGGCCTGCGTCCATGCGCTCGCCGATTTCATCGTCCTCGACAGCGGTTTCCATATAGGCCGCGCGCTGGGCTTCGATGAACTCGGGCTCAAAGGCTGCGATTTCTTCGGGGTAGTAGAACTCCACCACGTTCATGGTCTTGGTGGGGCTGATGGGGTGAAGGGTCGATACGGTCAGCACATGCGGGTACCACTCCACCATGATGTGGGGGTAGTAGGTCAGCCAGATGGCGCCGCGCTCAGGCAGTTCACCGTTGCGGTAATTCAGCAGCACTTCGTGCCACTTCTTGTACACATCAGAGCCAGGCTTGCCGAAGGTGGGGGCTACGCCCACGGTCTGCACGGAGTATTCCTTGGCGAATTCCCACTTCAGATCGTCACAGGTCACAAAGTTGCCCAGGCCGGGGTGGAAGGGGCCGACGTGGTAGTCCTCCAGATAGACCTCGATGAAGGTCTTCCAGTTGTAGTTGCACTCATGCATTTCGACATGGTGCAGCACCAGACCTTCGAAGTTGAGCTGCTCACGAGGGCCCATGCCAGCCAGGTCAGCCACGATGTCACGGCCGTTGTCCTCGAACAGCATGCCATTCCACTCGCGCAGCTTGTAGTTGTTCAGGTGCAGACAGGGATCTTGTGAAAACTGGGGGGCGCCCAGGAGCTGGCCGCTGGGGTTATAGGTCCAGCGGTGCAGAGGGCAGACGATATTGCCGCCTGCGTGGCCCTTGCCTTCGGTTTTGAGATTGCCACGGCCCTTGAGCATGACGGCCTGACGGTGGCGGCAGATGTTGGAGATCAGCTCTATGTCGCCCTTGTCATTGCGAACCAGCGCACGGCCTTCGTTTTCGTGAGGCAGTGCGTAGTAGTCGCCAATTTCTGGGACGGACACCGTACTGCCGACATAACGTGGGCCTTTCTGGAAGATGAGTTCCATCTCGCGCTGGAACAGCGCTTCGTCAAAGTAGCTAGAAACTGGTAGTTGGCTTGCGGCCTGCTGCAGTTGAAGACTTAAATCAGACATGGGTGACCTGACCTAAAGACTCCCCACAGGGAGGTGCTTGTTGCACGGGTGAAAAAAGTAAACCGGCTTATGCCAGAGCATGATGGACAGTAGCAAGTCAAGCCTATGTCCGTCTATGCAATGGCGTGTGCCGGTTCGACGGGGAATGGGATTGTATGCGGTGGGGTTATTTTCGCGGGCGTTTTATGTGTATTTAAATCAAATAATTAGCGGGATATTGCAGGAAATATGCCTCCTTCTGGTGCGTACAGGGCTGAATGCGCCGTGGAAATGGCTGCACAGCCTAAAATCCCTGATTCCCCAAACCCACGAGCGCCCACCATGCCCAAGGCAAAAAACGTCGCGATCGCCGACATTTCCACCCCTCCCGACAGTTATGAGTCCGCAGTTGCGGAGCTGGAAACGCTGGCTGTAGCCATGGAGTCCGGGCAGCTGCCTCTGGGTGAAATGATGAATGGCTATCGCCGTGCTTCCTTTCTGCTGGAGTTCTGTCGCAAGCAGCTCGATGAGGTGGAGGCGCAAATCCGTGCGCTGGATGACGGCCAGATCAAGCAATGGTCGCAGGACTGAGTGGGCGCTATGGAAACTCAGATTGTGATGACAACAGATCTTCCCACCAGCAGCACCGACACATCGGTATTTGATTTTCAGGCATGGACGGATGCGCAACTGCAGCGCACCGAGCAGGCATTGTCGGCATGGGTGGGTGTGGATGCACCAGCGAACCTGGGCGATGCCATGCGCTACGCCGTGCTCGATGGCGGCAAGCGCCTTCGCCCTCTGCTGGTGCTGGCGGCAGCGCAGGCTGTCAACGGCCTGCCTGAGGCCGCGCTGCGTGCGGCCTGCGCGGTAGAGCTGATCCATGCGTATTCGCTGGTGCACGATGACATGCCCTGCATGGACAACGATGTGCTGCGCCGCGGTAAGCCTACGGTGCATGTGCAGTTCGGTGAAGCCCAGGCTTTGCTGGGCGGCGATGCTCTGCAGGCGCTGGCGTTTGAGCTGCTGACGCCTTCGGAGGCAGAAGTGCCAGCGGCCATGCAGGCCAAGCTGTGTCGCATTCTGGCGCAGGCCGCTGGTTCACGGGGCATGGCAGGCGGTCAGGCCATTGACCTGGCCAGCGTCGGCAAGGCTTTGAGTGAGCAGGAGCTGCGTCACATGCACGGTCTCAAGACCGGTGCGCTGCTGCAGGCCAGTGTGGCCATGGGTGTTGCCTGTGCACAGGTGTCACAGCCTGTGCAGCAGGCGCTGGCGCGCTATGCCGAAGCGCTGGGCGTGGCCTTCCAGGTGGTGGATGACGTGCTGGATGTGGTGGCCGATGCTGCCACACTGGGCAAGACCCCTGGCAAGGATGCAGCCAATGACAAGCCCACCTTTGTGTCACTCATGGGGCTGGATGGCGCACGCAGTTATGCCAATGTGCTGATGCAGCAGGCCTTGCAGGCCTTGAAGGAAAGTTGTCTGACGGATGTACGCGCCCTGTCGGCGTTGGCACATATGGTCGTTTCGCGCTCACATTGAGTGCTGACTGGGGATGTGTTTTCTGTTGTCGGATTGCTGCGCTACCCCCGAGTGAGCAAGCGCTGTTTGCTGTGTGCAATTTGATTTGAATAATTTGCTAATGACCACGAATGCCTACCCTTTGCTGCAGAAAGTGAACACACCTTCTGACCTGCGTGCCATGTCACGCGGTGACCTCAAAGTGCTGTCTGACGAGTTGCGCGCCTATGTGCTGGACAGCGTGTCGAAAACTGGTGGGCACCTGAGTTCGAATCTGGGCACGGTGGAGCTGACCATTGCGCTGCACCATGTGTTCAACACCCCGTATGACCGCATCGTCTGGGACGTTGGCCATCAGACCTACCCGCACAAGATTCTGACGGGCCGCCGTGATCGCATGTCTACGCTGCGTCAGCTGGGCGGCATCTCAGGCTTTCCGTTGCGCTCGGAAAGCGAGTACGACACCTTTGGGGTCGGGCACTCCTCGACCAGTATTTCTGCGGCACTGGGCATGGCCATGGCGGCCAAGCGCAAGGGCGAAAACCGCCGTGCGATTGCCGTGATTGGCGATGGCGCCATGACGGCAGGCATGGCTTTTGAGGCCTTGAACAATGCCGGGGTCATGGATGGCAATCTGCTGGTCATCCTCAATGACAATGACATGAGCATCAGCCCACCCGTGGGTGCGCTCAACCGCTATCTGGCCCAGCTCATGAGCGGTCAGTTCTACGCCGTGGCGCGCAACGTGGGCAAGAACGTGCTCAGCAAGGTGCCTCCGCTGCTGGAACTGGCCAAGCGCCTGGAGCAAAGTGCCAAGGGCATGGTGGTGCCTGCGACGCTGTTCGAGAACTTTGGCTTTAACTACATCGGCCCCATTGATGGCCATGATCTGGATTCGCTGATCCCCACGCTGGAAAACATCCGCAGTCTGGAAGGCCCACAGTTCCTGCACGTAGTCACCAAGAAAGGTCATGGCTACAAGCTGGCAGAAGCTGATCCCATCACATACCACGGCCCCGGCAAGTTCGACCCTGCCGTAGGAATTGTCAAATCCAGCGCGCCCTCCAAGCCCACGTTCACCCAGGTGTTCGGCAAATGGCTGTGTGACACGGCAGCGCAGGACCAGCGTCTGGTGGGTATTACGCCCGCCATGCGTGAAGGCTCTGGCCTGGTGGAGTTTGAAAAGCGCTTCCCTGATCGCTACTACGACGTGGGTATTGCCGAGCAGCATGCTGTGACCTTTGCGGCAGGCCTGGCCTGTGAAGGTGTCAAGCCAGTGGTGGCGATTTATTCAACCTTCCTGCAGCGTGCCTATGACCAGCTGATTCACGACGTGGCGCTGCAAAACCTGCCCGTAGTGTTTGCGCTGGACCGCGCAGGTCTGGTCGGTGCGGACGGTGCCACCCACGCAGGTGCCTACGACATTGCCTATGTGCGCTGCATTCCCAATATGAGCATGGCGACACCTGCGGATGAGCGTGAATGCCGTCAGCTGCTGACCTCTGCCTACGAACAAGACCATCCCGTGTGCGTGCGCTACCCACGTGGTGCTGGTGTGGGCGTGGAGCCGCTGGATGACCTGTCTGCGCTGCCATTTGGCAAGGGTGAAATTCGCCGCCAGAGCCAGGCTGCGCGCCAGGGCGAAAACGGCAGCACCCAGCCCCGCATTGCCATTCTGGCGTTTGGCACCTTGCTCTACCCTGCATTGCAGGTGGCAGAGCACATCGACGCCACGGTTGCCAATATGCGCTGGGTCAAGCCGCTGGATGTGGAGCTGGTGCGCGAGCTGGCAGCTTCGCATGACGTGCTGGTCACGCTGGAAGAAGGCTGTATTGCAGGCGGCGCAGGTGCTGCCGTGTCGGAAGCTCTGAGCGCAGCTGGCCTGACGCTGCCTGTGCTGCATCTGGGCTTGCCCGACCAGTTCATCGAGCACGGAGACCCTGCCAAGCTGCTGGCCCTGCAGGGGCTGGATGCAGCGGGTATTGAGCGCTCCATTCGTGAACGTTTTCTGGCCTGACTTTGTCTGACGGCATCAAGGGGCTCAAGCCTCTTGTGCCTGACATCAGGCTGAAGGATAGAAGCTTTCGGGGGTTTACCCGGGAAAGTGATCAGGGCCTCTATTCCTAGAATTTTGTGTCCCCTTCTGTGCATGGTTTTTCGGGGAGATTCCATGCCTGAAGGCGGCTGCGTATGAAATTCAAGGAGTAAACATGGACCGTCGTTCCCTCATCAAAAGAGCAGGTATTGCTGGCGTGCTGGCGGCTGGCGTGGCACCTGCCGTTCACGCGCAGCCTGCGGTGCGCTGGCGCATGGCGTCGAGCTTTCCCAAGTCGCTCGACACCATCTACGGCAGCGGCGAAAAATTTGCTCAGACTGTCAAGGCGCTGTCCGGTGGCAAGTTTGAAGTGTCCGTGCACGCTGCTGGCGAGCTGATGCCTGCCTTTGGCGTGGTGGATGCGATTGAAAACAGCACCATCGAAATGGCGCAGACTGCGCCTTACTACTTCACGGGCAAGAATGCCATCTTTGCCTTTGGCTGCGCCGTGCCTTTTGGCCTGACTGCACGCCAGATGGATGCCTGGATGGAGCATGGCAATGGCCGCAAGCTGTTCGACAAGTTCTGCGCCAACTACAACATCAAGAGCTACAGCGCGGGCAATACCGGCACGCAGATGGGCGGCTGGTACCGCAAGGAAATCAAGTCTGTCAACGACCTCAAGGGCCTGAAGATGCGTCTGGGCGGCGGCCTGTTCGGTGAAACCATGGCCAAGCTGGGCGTGGTGTCGCAGAACATGCCTGCTGGTGATGTGTACCAGGCACTGGAAAAGGGTACGCTGGACGCGACTGAGTTCGTTGGCCCCCACGACGACCAGAAGCTGGGCTTTAACAAGGTGGCACCTTACTACTACTACCCAGGCTGGTGGGAAGGTGGTGCAGAGCTGGAGTTCTTCGTGAACGCCAAGGCCTACAACGCCCTGCCTGCCGAGTACAAGGAAATGGTGGATGTGGCTACCCGCATCGCTGCGCGCGACATGACCGCCAAGTACGACGCATTCAACCCCGTGGCCATCAAGAAGCTGGTGGCGGACAAGACCATCCTCAAGGCGTTCCCCAAGGATGTCATGGACGCAGGCTTTAAGGCCTCCATGGAAGTGTTTGCGGAGCACGAGGCGCGCGACCCTGCCTTCAAGGAAATCCACCAGGACATGCGCGCCTTCCAGCGTGACCAGCTGCTGTGGGAGCGCTTCTCCGAGCTGCGCTACAACCAGTACATGACAGGCGTGAAGCTGTAATTTGCTTGCCGAAGCTGCACGCAGGTGCGCTGGCTTCGTTCAGATAAAGCCGGGATGAGAGTGACATCGCATTCCGGCTTTTTTGCCTGCTAAACCGTCCCAGAAGCGGTGCAGGAGGGAGTTCTTTTTTCTAGCCCAAAAGGAGACTTCAAAATGGATCGTCGTTCCATGCTCAAGCATGCCGGTATCGCCGGCATTGTGGCTGCAGCAGCAGCCCCAGCGGTGCACGCACAACCTGCTATTCGCTGGCGTATTGCATCCAGCTTCCCCAAATCTCTGGACACGATTTACGGCTCTGCCGAAGTGTTTGCCCAGGCGGTCAAGTCCATGACCGGAGGCAAATTTGATGTGTCCGTTCACCAGGCGGGTGAGCTGATGCCAGCATTCAACGTGGTCGACGGTGTGCAAAGCGGCACTGTGGAAGTGGCCCACACCGCGCCTTACTACTTCTTTGGCAAGAACGAGGTGTTTGCCATTGGCGGTGCGATTCCGTTTGGCATGAACTCGCGCCAGCTGACCTCGTGGATGGTCGATGGCGATGGCGGCAAGCTCATGGGCGAATTCTACGACAAGTACAACGTCGTGCCGCTGGTCGGTGGCAATACGGGGGCGCAGATGGGGGGCTGGTTCCGCAAGGAAATCAAGACGCCGGAAGACATCAAGGGCCTGAAGTTCCGCGTGGGTGGCTTTGCGGGCAAGGTGCTGGAAAAAATGGGCGCAGTGGCCCAGAACATTCCTGCTGGCGAAATCTATCAGGCGCTGGAAAAAGGCACGATCGATGCGGCCGAGTGGATTGGCCCCTACGACGATCTGAAGCTGGGCCTGAACAAGGTCGCACCTTTCTACTACTACCCCGGCTGGTGGGAAGGCTCGCTGAACCTGTCCTTCTATATCAACAACAAGGCCTTCAACAGCCTGAGCAACGAGTACAAGGCTGTGGTGCGCGCTGCATCCTACGAAGCCCATGTGACCTGCCAGGCACGTTATGACGCACGCAACCCCGGTGCGATCAAGCAGCTGGTTGCTGCCAAGACCAAGGTGCTGCCTTTCTCGCAGCAGGTGTTGGAAGCTTCCTTCAAGGCCACCATGGAGCTTTACGATGAACTGGCTGCATCCAATCCAGACTGGAAGAAGATCTACAGCAACTACCGTAACTTCCAGCGCGACCAGGTGCTGTGGTTCCGCTTTGCCGAAGGGCGCTTTGATTCCTTCATGGCAACGCAGAAGCTGTAAGCAGCAGGCGTGCAGCAAAAAGGCCATCCATGGATGGCCTTTTTTTTGTGAAGAAACTCTCAAAAATAGAGCTGCTAGCGCTTGATTTATAAGCTTTTCAAATATTTTTGAATCGGAAATACAGGTTTATCAAGCGCTGACTGCTCACTTTTCTGAAAGTTCCAGACGCTTGGCGCGGCGCGCTGCAATCCACCAGATCAGCATGCCTGCGCTGACCGAGACCGCATGGCCCAGCGCCAGTGCCAGGCCGCTGTGAAACAGCTGCGGCACCACAATGCCGGCCATGATGGCAAACACGCTCATCTGCGTGAAACCCTGCAGCGACGAAGCCAGGCCGCGCATCTGCGGGAAGGTGCCCATGATCTGCAGCGACAGAATGGGCATCAGCAGCGAAATGCCCAAGGTGTAGCAGGCAATCGGCAGCACGGCCCAGGGCACGGCAGGGGTGTCGGTCGAGAGGTTGTAGAGCACATTGCTGGCACTGCCAATGGCCAGACAGGTGTATCCAATGGCTTTCTGGATGCGCACGGGAATATGCCGTGCCAGCGAACCTGACAGGGCAGAGCCCAGCATGGAGCCGCCGATGAGCGGAATGAACAGCCAGCCAAACGAGGTGGCCTCGAGCTTGAGCACGCCCATGACAAACTCGGCGGCCGAGCTGATGTAGATGGCGGTGGCCCCTGTCATCATCGCTGTGCCTGCCACCATCAAGCGAAATTGCGAGTGGCGCAGCGCCATCAGATAGTTGCCCGCAATCACCCCCAGCTTGAGCGGCTGGCGCTTGGCAGCGGGCAGGGTCTCGGGCAGCACCCGCCAGCACAGCAGCACCAGGATGGCGCCGAAGGCTGCCAGAAAGAAGAAGGTCGCGCGCCAGCCGCCATGGGTCTGCAGCCAGCCGCCAAAGATAGGCGCAAGTGCCGGAGCCAGGCCAAAGCAGAACATGACCAGACTCATCATGCGCTGGGCATCGGCACCCTGAAAGCGGTCCTGCACGATGGCACGTGCCACCACCATGCCCGAGCCAGCCATGGCGCCCTGCGCAAAGCGGATCAGCACCAGACCCTCAATGCTGCTGACAAAGGCGGCCACGCAGGAGGTCAGCGCATAGCCGAGGCTGGAAAACAGCAGCACACGGCGGCGGCCAAAGGTGTCGCTGAGCGAGCCGTAGAACAGCATGGTCACCGCCATGGCCAGCACATAGACACTCAGGGTTTGCTGCACGGCAGCGGTGGGTGCCTCAAACTCCTGGCCAATGGCGTAGAACGAGGGCAGGTAGGTGTCTATGCCCAGTGCGCCCATCATGGTGCACATGGCCAGAATCACGGTCAGAGAGAGGTTTTGCTTCATAGGCGGTGGCAGTCCTGCTGACCAGCAGCAGGACATAAAAAAGGCACATGGCGGGCATGTGCCTTGTCAGTGGGGGATGGCTTATCCCTGGGGGGCGCGGATCGCGCTCTTGGGGCGGAATGCCTTGCACACCGCATCCACGGTTTCCAGGTACGGGCCACCAATCAGGTCAATGCAGTAAGGCACGGCGGCAAAAATGCCGTTGACCAGCTGCTTGCCATCAGCATCCTTGAGGCCTTCCAGCGTCTCGGCAATCGCCTTGGGCTGGCCGGGCAGGTTGATGATCAGGCTCTGGCCGCGGATCACCGCCACCTGGCGCGACAGAATCGCCGTGGGCACAAAGCGCAGGGAAATCTGGCGCATCTGCTCGCCAAAGCCCGGCATTTCCTTGTCCGCCACGGCCAGCGTCGCTTCAGGCGTGACATCGCGCAGGGCTGGGCCGGTGCCGCCGGTGGTCAGCACCAGGCTGCAGCCAGCATCCACCAGCTCGATCAGCGTCTGGCTGATGGTGGCCTGGTCATCAGGGATCAGCCGTGCTTCGAAGGTGACGGGGTTGTGCAGTGCGCGAGTGAGCCAGTCCTGCAGGGCTGGCAGGCCCTTGTCTTCATAGACGCCGCTGCTGGCGCGGTCGCTGATGGAGACAATGCCAATTTTGACGGCGTCATGCGTGCTCATTCGTCAGCATCCTCGTCGATGGCCTGTTCTTCATCATGCTGGCCGTGTGTGCCATTGATGTGAGACAGCAGCAGCTGAAACAGCTCGCGGTAGGCGCGGCCCTTCTTGGCAGGAGGCAGGATCTGGCCCCTGGCTTCGGCTTCTGCGGCCTTTTGCTTGGCTGTGGCTTCATCCTTGCGGGCCTGGCGCATCAGCGCGCGCACTTGCTGCACATCGGTGGCGGGGAACTGATCCAGCCAGATGCCCAGGTGGTCGTCGCTGTCGATCAGGCGATCGCGCCACTGTTCGGCCACCAGCACATTGGTCTGCTCCAGGCTCACGCCGGTGCGCTGCTCTTCCAGCGCGGCCTTGGCGGCTTCGACCTGGCTTTCTTCCAGCTTGCGCATCAGCTTGCCAATGAACTGCATCTGGCGGCGCTTGGCCTCAAAGTTGGTCAGGCGCTTGTGTTCGGCCAGGGCTTCCAGCAGCTTTTCGGGCAGCTGCAGACGGGCCAGCAGCTTGGGGCGCAGGCCCAGCAGGGCTTCGCCCAGGTCCTGCAGCGCATCGCTTTCTTTTTTCAGGTCGGTGCGGGTCTGGTCCCAGGTGCCTTTGAGTTCGGCCTTCAGCTCCAGGTCACGCTCGCTGCCTTCAGCAACGAACACGCCCTTCACGTAATAGCCTTTTTTCGGTTTGCGTGACATGTCTTTTATTCAGAGGGAATAGGGTGGCAGCGCATAGGGGCTGCAGTGCTCGGTATCATATCCGGCGCTATGAACAAACCCCGTACACGCTCTACAAGCACCACTGCAGCGCAGGCTGATTCCGGCTTCAGCTACAGCCGTTCGTTTTTTGAAGGTCTGGTGGACCAGGCCCTGGCACACGCTAAAAAGCTGGGTGCCACCGATGCCGGTGCCGATGCTTCCGAAGGCTGCGGCCTGAGCGTCAGCGTGCGCAAGGGGGAGCTGGAAACCGTAGAACGCAACCGCGACAAGTCGCTGGGCGTGACGGTCTATATCGGCCAGCGCCGTGGCAATGCCAGCACGTCTGACTTTTCGGAAGCAGCCGTCAAGCAGACCGTGCAGGCCGCCTTTGATATTGCACGCTTTACCGCGGAAGACCCCACAGCCGGTCTGCCCGATGCGGACGATATCGCCACCGAAGACACGCACAAGGACCTGGACCTGTTCCACCCATGGGCCGTGACCAGCGAAGAGGCTGCACGTATCGCCATTGAGTGCGAAGCGGCTGCCCTGGCGACCGACAAGCGCATTACCAACAGCGAGGGCGCCAGTGTCTCGGCCCAGCAAAGCCATTTCTACAGTGCTCACACCCGGGGCTTTCGCGGTGGTTACGCCAGCTCGCGCCACAGCATTTCTGTTGCGCCGATTGCTTCGCTGCCCGGCAAGAACGGCGAGATGCAGCGCGACTTCTGGTACAGCTCCATGCGCGATGCCGTGGAGCTGGCTACGCCCGAGGAAATTGGCCGCTATGCCGCCCAGCGCGCCCTGAGCCGTCTGGGCAGCCGCAAGATTCCTACGACCGAATGCCCTGTGCTGTTCGAGTCGCCACTGGCGGCTGGTCTGCTTGGCGGCTTTGTGCAGGCGGTGAGCGGCGGCACGCTGTATCGCAAGAGCAGCTTCCTGCTGGATTCGCTGGGCCAGCAGATCTTCCCCAAGCACATCAATATCGAAGAAGACCCCTTCATCCTGCGCGGCAAGGGCAGCTCGCCATTCGATGACGAAGGCGTGAAGGTGCGTCGCCGCATGGTGGTGGAGGATGGCCGTGTAGAGGGTTACTTCCTGTCGAGCTACTCGGCCCGCAAGCTGGGCATGAAGACCACGGGTAATGCCGGTGGTTCGCACAATCTGACGCTGACCTCCCGCCTGACCCGCCGTGGCGACGATCTGAAGGCCATGCTCCAGAAGCTGGGCACGGGCCTGTTCGTGATCGAACTCATGGGCCAGGGCGTGAACTATGTGACCGGCGACTACTCGCGCGGTGCCTCTGGCTTCTGGGTGGAAAACGGCGAGATTGCTTTCCCCGTGCAGGAGATCACCATCGCAGGCAACCTCAAGGACATGTATCAGGGCATTGAGGCTGTGGGCGCAGATGCGTATAACTACGGTGCCAAGACCGTCGGTTCGGTACTGATCAACCGCATGAAGGTAGCAGGCAGCTAAAGCGCTGCGACTGTTGTCATGAATCCAAGGCATGCTGCACCCAGCATGCCGTATTTACGAGCATGGCATCAGAAGTATTGATAGATTCCAGCGCAGGTGCTTCAAGCGCTATAGGTCAAAAGCATGCATAACAACAGCAAGGGTTTGAGTGGGGCAGACTGGATCTTGGCGCTGGTCGTGATCGTGATCTGGGGCGTGAACTTTGTGGTCATGAAGTGGGGCTTGCAGCAGGTCTCGCCCCTGCTGCTGTGTGCTCTGCGCTTTGCTGCGGCATCATTGCCGTTCCTGCTGTTCATTCGCCCGCCAAAGAATCTGCCATGGCGCTGGCTGGCTGCCTATGGGCTGGTGCAGGGCGTGGGGCAATTTGGTCTGCTGTTTGTGGGCATGCAGCTGGGCATGCCAGCAGGCATGGCCTCTGTCGTGCTGCAAACCCAGGCCTTTGTGAGCCTGCTGCTGGCGGCCGTGCTGATGCGGGAGCGCCCGCGCAGCTGGCAGTGGGCGGGGCTGTGTGTCGCCACGGCGGGGTTGGTTGTGATCGGCAGTGCGCATGGTGAGGGCCCTGCGCAGATGACGCTGATGGGCTTTCTCTGCACCGTGGGTGCTGCAGCCATGTGGGCGAGCGCCAATCTGATTACGCGCCATGCCGCCAGCTTTGGCAGTTACGAGCCCATTCCTTTTCTGGTGTGGACCAGCCTTTTCCCCATCGTGCCGTTGTTGCTGCTTTCCGCCTGGCTGGAAGGTGGCGCTGCCCATATGCTGGCGCAGGTGCAGGCCATGGACTGGCAGGGCTGGGCGGCGGTGGGCTATCTGGCCTTGCTGTCTACGCTGGTGGGGTATGGGTTGTGGACGCGGTTGCTGCAACGCTACCCGACCAGCACCGTGGCACCGCTGTCACTGCTGGTGCCTGTGGTCGGGCTGATAGCGGCCATTGCACTGCTGGGGGAGCTGCCCAATGCCCAGCAGTGGGCAGGCACGCTGGGTGTACTGCTGGGCATGGCAGTCAACCAGTTTGGCAGCCGCTGGGCACGCAGATAAGCCCGTACGATGGGGGCTGCACCGCAGCGTGCTGTGCTGCGGCGTAGCTCGTGCAGGTGTGCTTTTTCAGGATTTGAAGGGGCCGCGGTGCACGCTCAGGCCCGCAAAGCTTTGCTGCACAGGCATGATTTCGATGGCATTGACGTTCATGTGCGAAGGCGTCTGCGCAATCCACAGCACGGTGCTGGCAATGTCTTCGGGTGTGAGGTACTGCACGCCTTCGTAGACCTTGGCAGCCTTTTCATCGTCACCGGCAAAGCGCACATTGGAGAACTCGGTGCCGCCGCACAGGCCGGGTTCCACATTGGTCACGCGCACAGGCGTGCCCAGCAGATCGGCGCGCAGGTTACGGCTGAACTGCTGCACAAAGGCCTTGGTGGCACCGTAGACATTGCCACCGGCATAGGGCCAGTTGCCGGCGATGGAGCCCAGGTTGATCACATGACCTCGCTGGCGCTTCACCATGCCGGGCAGGAAGGCGCGGGTCATGGAGACCAGCCCCTTGCAGTTGGTGTCGATCATGGTGTCCCAGTCGTCCAGATTGGCCTGATGGGCTGGCTCCAGGCCCAGGGCCAGCCCGGCGTTGTTGACCAGTACGTCCACCTGCGCAAAACCAGCAGGCAGCTGTGCAGGCAGGGACTGCACAGCAGCACGGTCGGTCACGTCCAGTTCGACGGGCAGCAGGCGTTCACCCAGTTCTGCGGCCAAGGCATCCAGCTTGCTCTTGCGACGTGCCGTGGCAATCACCTGGTGACCAGACTGGACAAAGCTGCGTGCCATGGCGGCACCAAAACCTGCGGATGCACCTGTAATGAGAACGATCATGGAAAACCTCTCCTGTAAATCAACCGTTCATTGTGGGCAGAGCAGACGCGCTACGGCAAGTCTTGGATGACCATGTCAGCCTTCTGCAGGCTGCGGGTGCGAATGCACGTCTGACTTATCGCCCTTGCTCAGCCACGTAGATTTCCACGCGGCGATTCTTGGAGCGGCCCCATGCACTGTCGTTGGAGGCAATGGGTTCACGTGCACCACGGCCTTCGGTCTGGATGCGTGGACCTGCTACGCCACGGCTGAAGATGTAGTCGCGGGTGGCATTGGCGCGCCTGACGGAGAGCGGATCGTTGATGCGGGCACCACCTGTGCTGTCCGTGTGACCGATGATGACGACATGCGTCTGGGGGTAGCGCTTGAGGCTGTCCGCAAAATTGTTGAGCACGGGGCGGAACTGGCTCTTGATGTAGGCGCTGTTGGTGTCAAAGGACACATCTGTGGGAATGGCCAGCTTGAGCTGGTTGTCTGGCGCGCGACTGACGGTAACGCCTGTGCCGCGTGTGGCGGCTTCCAGCTCCTTGCGCTGGCGCTCCATATTGGCTGGGCAGGTTCAGGCCGCAGCGGCAGCAGCAGGCAGCACGTAGCCAATGATGGCGATGTAGTGCATCAGGCTGCCTGCAATCACGAACAGGTGCCAGATGCCGTGAAAGTGGCGCACATGGTCAAACACGAAAAAGCCAATGCCTGCTGTGTAGAACAGGCCGCCTGCAGCCAGCCAGGCAAAGCCTGTGGAGCCCAGCGCCTGTATCAGCGGGCCAGTGGCAACGATCACGGCCCAGCCCATGACGGCGTAAATCACCAGTGACAGCAGCCGTGTTTCGCTGCGCTGCCACAGCTCCTGCACGATGCCGATGAGGGCCAGCCCCCAGACCACGCCAAACAGGCTCCAGCCCCAGGGGGCGCGCAGGCTGATGAGGCAAAACGGCGTATAGCTGCCAGCAATCATCAGATAGATGCTCAGATGGTCGCACTTTTGCAGAATGCGCTTGGCCCGCCCGCGGACGCTGTGATAGAGGGTGGAGACGGCGTACAGCAGCACCATGGCTGCGCCGTAGATACAGACGCTGGTGATGGCCTGCGCGTCCGTGTACAGGCTGGCATAGACGATCAGCCAGGTGGCACCTGTGAGCGCAAACAGGACGCCGACCAGATGCGTCCAGGCATTGAAACGTTCTCCGTGATACATGGCAGCCCCATGGGGAAAAGTTGCTGGAGGCGGGCAGGCCAGATCACGGCCAGCGCCTCTGTCAGTCCATGATGCATGAACTGTATCAGAGGGACTGGCCATCAAAAAAGCCCACGTGATGTGGGCTGTTTGCTGATGTGGAGGAACCGGCTCAGGACCCGTCCTCAGGCGCGGCAATCAGATGGCCAGGGCCAGCAGATCGCTTTCCACGCACACGCCGTTGTCCAGAGCGGCGCGCACGACAAAGCCCTCGTCCAGGGCTACGAGCTGGGCGCTTTCTGCGTTAAAGCCTTCGCTGCCCTGTTCAGACTTGAACGAGAAGTAGCCACGCAGGGGCAGCTCGGCCGCACATTCCATGTCGATGTCGCTGTGCTGCTCGTTGAGCCACTGGCGCGCCGACTGCAAGGTGGCTGCCACCTGCAGGCATTCAGCGGGGATGTCGATATGGGCCGTACGGGTGACTTCGTCACCGCTCAGACCTTCGAGTTCACCAATGGTGAAAAATGCAACTTCAAAGCTTTGCTGACTCATGATGCTGTGAGTTTCTTGCTATCAAAAAAGGTGCATTTTGCGTGCTCTGGCAAATGCCTGAGAGTCGTAGGGTATGGCGATCAGGCCCACAAAAAAGCCCCGGCGCAAGGCTCGGGGCTCAGGGGTGAAAGCCGCATGCAGCGGCATTTCAGGGGAGGATTTAAGCGCCCAGCTTCAGGCTGCCCTTCATGATGAAGGAGTGGCCGGGGAAGGAGCAGAAGTAGGTGTAGTCAGTGCCAGCCTTGAGCTTGGACACGTCAAAGGTCATGGAAGTGCTTTCACCGCCACCGATCACCTTGGTGTGAGCCAGCACGCGGGTGTCGCCTGCCTTCACATAGTCAGCAGCAGCGCCAGCCTTCATGCCGTCAGCAGCAACAGCAGTAGCGTCGGCGGTAGCGGTCAGCACAATGTTGTGGCCCATGGAGGACTTGGGCATCTTGCCGACGTGGTTCAGCGTGATGGTGTAGGTCTTGCAGGACTTGGGCACTTCAATGCTCTTCACATTGAATTGCATCTGGTCGTTGCCTTCAACGGTGATAGCGCAGTCAGCAGCCATTGCAGGAGCAGCAATGCCACCGGCAGCCAACAGAGCGAGAGTCGTCAGAGTTTTTTTCATAGCGCAATCCTTCCGAATGAATCTTTGCGAAGTAAGAAATGCCGGGCAGCTTCAAGCTTGGAATAGGTCTAACTGTCCAGTCGACGATATTGTGAGCTTGAAACTTCAGACTTTTGTGAAATTTGGAAATTGCATACAGCTATCAAGGTGATTTTGCGTTGACACCTGATAACGATCAAAACCAGCAGCACATGGCTGCGGAGGCGTGGTTTGAATACTCTCAATAAATGAGCATCTTGCGCTTGATTCTCAATAAAATCGCTATGTTTTAAAAGCAAAAATCTTGCAAATCAAGCGCTGAGTGCTCATTTATTTGAAGTTTTCAGGCTGCCAGCAATACGGGGCGGGGCTTGGCAGATGATCGCCGTGGCTGCTCTGGCTGCAAGGCCTTGACGCGCTGCTGCGCGGCATGCAGGTCAAAGTGTCTGGGGGTGAAAGTGCTGGCGTGAGGGGGGGGGTCGTCGTCTGCTGGGGCTTGAATCAGTTCAGTAAAACCGATGGGGCCGCCGCAGTCTTCGGGGGGGCAGGCATTGCGCCCGGCCAGGCATTGGGGGAGGGGGTGTTCATGTGCCTGTGTGCTGTCACCCAGAGGTACACAGGCTTCCATCTTGATGCGGTGCAGCCATTCGTCACCAAAGTCGTAGAGGTAGCGAATGCTCAGTGCCTGGTGCCTCAGCAGCTGGCCGATGGTGTAGCGGCGCGCATCCATGGTCGGGTCATCGGGCCAGTCTGCATCGGGGATGCCGTAGCGCTGTCCCGCAATTTCAAACATGTACAGATGCCGGTTTTCCCAGCCCATGGCGGCCTGGATGATCTGGTGCAGCTGTGCCAGAGTGGTGGTTTCGGCGACGAGTAAGCGTCGCCACACGGCAGGTTTGGTGGCACACAGCTGGATGTGCAGCTGATAGCCATAACGGATTTTTCGCATGGGCGTCTCCTCCCTAACGTCGTTAAAAACTGCATCGCAGGCAGTTGCTTTTGTCGTGGCACTTTGTAACGCAGACTGCAAAAGTGTGTCTGGCCTCAGGTTATTACTGGGCTGTTCGCGTAATGGCTTTCAGGTGCTGGGGTGTATTGCTGTGATATTTGCGCAGCAGGGGCGCAAAAAAGGCACCCGAAGGTGCCTGAATGTGCATGCGTGTGGGCGAGGATTAATCCACGCTGGCGCCAGAGGCCTTGACGATGGGCTCGTACTTGGTGCGCTCTGCGGCCATGAAGTCGTTGAACTGCTGGACCGAGCTGGGCGCAGGTTCTGCCATCAGCGAGGCAAAACGCTTCTGGGTTTCTGGGTCCTTGAGGGCTTCGGTGAAAGCCTTGTTCAGGGTTTCAATCACCTCGGCAGGCGTGCCAGCAGGTGCAATCAGACCCCACCAGGTGTCGATGGCAAAACCCTTGAGGGTGTTGGACAGCGGAGGGATGCCGGGCAGCAGCTTGCTTTCATTGGCGGTGGTCACAGCCAGCGCCTTGAGCTTGCCGGACTGAATGTTGGCAGAGGCAGCAGCCAGGTTGTCGATGTTGAAGTCCACCTCACCAGCGAGCAGGGCCAGCTGTGCAGGGCTTGCACCGCGGTAGGGGATGTGCACGACGTCAATGTCCAGACCCTGCTTGAGCATCTCGCCCGCCAGATGGCCCGCACTGCCGTTGCCGCCGCTGCCGTAGCTGAGCTTGCCTGGGTTGGCTTTGGCGTAGGCCACCAGATCATCGACGGAGTTGATGCCAAGCTTTTGTGCCTTGGCTGCATTGACAACCAGCACGTTAGGCACGGTCACCATCTGTGTGATGCCGACGAAGTCCTTGGCAGGGTCAAAAGGCAGTTTCTTGTACAGCCAGGGGTTGATGGCATTGGTGGCGACAGCAGCCAGACCAATGGTCTTGCCATCAGGCTTGGACTTGGCAATGGCGTCCACACCAATATTGCCGCCCGCGCCGGGCTTGTTTTCCACAATCACGGTGCCCAGCGTAGGGCGCACGCGTTCAGCCAGCATGCGTGCAGTGACATCCAGAGGACCACCGGGCGCATAAGGCACGATCAGATGAATAGGCTGTTCAGCCAGTGCCATTGGAGAAACCATGGCAGCAGCAAGCGCCACGGAGGACAGCAGGATGTTTCGACGATTCATGTAGGACATTGTGCAGGATTCTTGCGCACAGGCGTTTAGTCCTTCCTTGTTTTGAATTTTTATTGATGTATTTTTGCTTTCTATGCTGGTCTCATTCGATGATTGGTGTATTTACACAATTTTATTTTTGTGCGATCTAGCGCAAAGCAATACTGCAGTGGTGCGTGCGGGAATGAAAGCAAATGTTTCCTGGCTGCTTTACATGGGCACATGAAAAAGGCCACTACTGTGGCCTTGTTGATTTCTGGTGGGTGTGAGTTCTTACTTATCAGCTTCGCTGGTGAAGGCATCGGCAAAGAAGCATTCCTCAGGCAGGCCGCGCTGGCTGGTGTAGCTGCTGCGTGCGGCGTCCACCACGACAGGGGCGCCGCAGGCATAGACCTCGTGGCCGGAAAGATCAGCAAAGTCGTCGAGCACGGCCTGGTGCACATAGCCGGTGCGACCGCTCCAATGGTCTTCGGGCAGGGCGTCAGAGATCACGGGCACATAGCTCAGGTTGGGCATGGAAGTGCTCAGCTCCTTGAGCCAGGCATCCATGTACAGGTCTTCAGGGCGGCGGCCACCCCAGTACAGGATGACGGGGCGGGTCATGTCCTTGTGCTGCATGTGCTCCAGCAGTGCCTTGATGGGGGCAAAGCCTGTGCCTGAGGCCAGGAAGACCATGGGCTTGTCCGAGTCTTCGCGCAGGAAGAAGCTGCCAAACGGGCCTTCGGCACGCAGGATTTCCTTTTCCTTCATGGCACCGAACACATGGTCGGTGAACTTGCCGCCGGGCATGTGGCGAATGTGCAGCTCAATGGTGGGGGTGTTCGCCGCCACATGGGGGGGCGTCGCCATGGAGTAGGCGCGGCGTGAACCATCGCGCAGGATGAACTCCAGATACTGGCCAGCGTGGAACTGGAAAGCCGTATGGGCAGGCAGCTGCAGCTGCACGCGTATGACGTCGTGCGAGAGTTTTTCCAGCGCATTCACGCGCACAGGCATTTTCTTGATGGGGAAGGCGTTGGCGCCAGTCACCTGGCGCGACTCCAGCACCACGTCGCTGGTGGCGGTGGCGCGGCAGGTGAGGATCAGGCCTGCGGCCAGTTCCGCCTCGCTGAGTGCGTTTTCGGAATAGGCATCGTGCGTGACCTCGCCGCTGAGCTTTTTGCATTTGCAGGAACCGCAGGCACCGTCCTTGCAGCCATAGGGCAGGCCTACACCGGCGTGAATGGCAGCCGCCAGAATGGTTTCTTGGCCGGAGGCAGAAAACTGGCGGCCACTGGGCTCAACGGTGATCTGAAAGGTGGAGGCGTTCATATTCTGGCTATCCTTGGCAGTTTCTTGGTCTGCACTTGCCGCAGGGGGAGCGTGAAATGCTTGGCCCACAAATGGCAATGGACCGCTGCGGCGGCCCGGTGCATGAAATTGGGATCCCTGAATTTTGCCTGCAAACCAATTCCCTCGGCGCGCTTTACCTGCGCGTTTTCGCCGTCCTCGCGTACTCATTGTGGGTTGTGGGGATGTGGGTCAGCGTCTGGCGCGTGATCTGCAGGCCCAGTCTGGCCGCAGCCAAAGCCATGGCCCACGGGTGCTGGCGCTGACCTCGTCTGCCGACAAACTGCCGCAGCTGCGCGCGCTGGGCATTACGCCCTTGCTGGGCAATCTGGACGATGTGCGCAGCCTGCGCCGCCTGTGTGGCGTGGCGCAGCATGTGGTGCATCTGGCACCGCCCCCGGGGGCGGGAGTGCAGGACAGCCGCACGCGCAACCTGGTGCGGGCGCTCGGGCGCGGGCGAGCGCCTCGGACGCTGGTCTATGGCTCCACCACCGGTGTGTATGGCAACTGCCACGGTGCATGGGTAGAGGAAGGCCGCCCGGTACAGCCTGCCACAGACCGCGCCCGCCGCCGCGTAGATGCCGAGCAGCAGCTGCGTGCCTGGGGGCAGCGCAGCGGTGCGCGGGTGAGCGTGCTGCGCATTCCGGGCATTTATGCACCCGACCGTGAAGGCGGCACACCGCGCACGCGGCTGCTCAAAGGCTTGCCTGTGCTGCAGCATGAAGACGATGTGTTCACCAACCACATCCATGCCGACGACCTGGCGCGCATCTGCTGCGCTGCACTGTGGCGCGGCAAGCCGCAGCGCACCTACCACGCCAGTGATGACACCGAGCTGCGCATGGGGGACTACTTTGATTTGGCTGCTGACCTGTACGGGCTGCCGCGGCCGCCGCGTGTGTCGCGTGCGCAGGCACAGCACAGCCTGCCGCCGGTGATGCTGAGCTTTATGAGCGAATCACGCCGCCTGCGCAATGCACGCATGAAGCAGGAGCTGCGGGTGCGGCTGCGCTATCCCACGGTCAGTCAGGGGCTGAGGTCGTAGCCGCCATGTATTCAGCCGCTCAGTATTCAGCAACTCAGGGGCGGGTCCAGACATTGCCTTTGCCATCCCAGCAGCGAAACACATTGCAGTGGTAGCCTGCACCATCGGGATGGGGTTTGTGTGCGGGGGGTGGCGGCGGAACCGGGCGATGCATAGGTGGGCGCTGAGGCACGGGGACCGGCACATACACGGGGCTGGCAGGTGGCGCTTGTGGTTCCTGCACGATGATAGGCTGTGGTGGCCGCTTCGCGGCCGCAGCTGCGGCACGCTCGGCCTCTGCTTTGCGCTGGGCAGCCTCCTGCTCGGCGCGTAGCAGTTGCTGCTCACGCTTTCGTTCGAGGGCTTGCTGGTACTGGGCGTCCTGCCGGGCCTGTTCCTCGGCACTCAGTGGTGGCGCCACTTCCTGCATGCGCTGGTCGTGCGGGCAGGTGGTGTTGGTGTAGGTCACGCGGCCCTGGGCATCTTCGCAGCGCAGCACCTGGGCACCGGCTGTGCTGCAGACACTGAGCAGGGCAAGCAAGGTGGCGTAGAGCGGATGCGCAGTCATGACAGTACGAAGTAGTAGCAATGCCCACAGTGTGCCCTGAACAGAGGCGATGAGGTACATCGCACATCAGCCCAGACTGGGGTGGCGCAGGGCCTGGGACGATGGTATCGTCTGAATATTTCCCAGTTTTTTTTGACGGCAGGCATGCAAGCAGGCTTGCATGCCACAAGGAGTTTTACGCATGGTTGATAAGCCCACCAGCAGCAAATCCCGCAAGCAACGCGCACAGGCCGAACAGGTAGAGCAGACACCGGCACCGCGCCCACAGCCTGCAGAGGCAGCACAGACGGTCGAGCAGTTCGTGACCGAAAAAGCCACGCAGGCTGCGCAAAAGCGCCGCGTGGAGGCTGCGTTGAGCGTGCTCGATGGTGCTGGCGACGACAAGGTCCGTGCCAAGGCCCTGCGTGCGCTGCTCGATGGCTCCGACCCTGAAGACCGCAAAGCCATTCTCAAGGCGCTGAACAAGCTGGGCGGCACGGGGCAGCCTGCTGCCAAGGTCAATCCTGACGATGAACTGAGCAAGGACTGGAAGGATGGCGGCTACCCCTACGCCAATTTGCTGCGCCGCTCGGTCTATGAAAAGGACAAGTTCCAGCTGCAGGTGGAACTGCTCAAGCTGCAGGCCTGGGTCAAGGAAACCGGCCAGCGCGTGGTCATCATCTTTGAAGGGCGCGACGCTGCGGGCAAGGGCGGCACCATCAAGCGCTTCATGGAGCATCTGAACCCCCGTGGTGCACGCGTGGTGGCGCTGGAAAAGCCTTCGGACATCGAGCGCGGTCAGTGGTACTTCCAGCGCTATGTGCAGCACCTGCCCACGGCGGGTGAGATCGTGCTGTTTGACCGCAGCTGGTACAACCGTGCGGGCGTCGAGCGGGTGATGGGCTTTTGCTCGGATGAGGAATACCGGCAGTTCATGCAGCAGGTGCCGCAGTTCGAGCGCATGCTGGTGCAAAGCGGCGTTCACTTGATCAAGTTCTGGTTCAGCGTCAGCCGCAAGGAGCAGCGCCGCCGCTTCAAGGAGCGTGAAAGCCATCCGCTCAAGCAGTGGAAGCTCTCGCCCATCGACCAAGCATCGCTGGACAAGTGGGACGACTACACCCGTGCCAAGGAAGCCATGTTCTTTGAAACCGACACGGCCGATGCACCCTGGACGGTGGTCAAGAGTGACTGCAAGAAGCGCGCGCGCCTGAACGCCATGCGCTATGTGCTGCACAAGCTGCCCTACAAGAACCGTGATATGAACAAGGTGGGCAAGCTCGATGCGCTGATTGTGGGCCGCGCTACCGCTGTCTATGAACGCGGTGAAAAGCCTGAGCTAAAGACTGAAAAATAGGAGCGTCTTGCGCTTGAAAAATAAGGGTTTCAGATAGAAAAGTATCTGAAATCTATGAATATCAAGCGCTGGCAGCTACATCAATTGAAAAGCAGATGCCTGTGCATCTGCTTTTTTTACGCCTGCAGACTGTCCAGATAGGCCTGTAGTTCTTCGATGGCCTGGCGCACCTTGGCCGGCTGCGCATCGCGCTGTGGCGTGACCGCCCAGAGGTCCAGGTGGCCCATGTCCCAGTCCGGCAGCAGGCGCACGAGGCGGCCAGCCTCTACCGCCGGGCGTACATCCACGGCAGCCAGCAAGGCGATGCCCAGCCCCGCCTCGCACAACGCGAGCACGGCGGCCTGGTGGTTGCTGGTGCTCTGCGGTTGCACCTGCAGGTCGTGCGTCAGGCCAGTGCTGTTCTGTGTCCAGTGCAAGGGCGCGGCATGCGCATCGTCGTGTGCCAGTGCCAGCCAGTAGGCGTGGGCCAGCTGCTGCGGGTGCTCAGGCAGGTGGCCACCATGTGCAGCCACCCATTGCGGTGCCGCACACAGCCAGAACGGGGTGCTGCCCAGTTTGCGTGCCACCCAGCTGGAATCGGTCAACGGGCCATAGCGCAGGGCCAGATCAACACGAGCCTGAATCAGGTCAATTGGCGCATCGTCCAGCAGCAGGCGCAGCCGTAAATCCGGAAAGCGTGCCAGCCAGGCGCCGAGTGCCGGAGCTGCATGCTGGGCAAAGCCTACAGGGGCAGACAGGCGCAGCTCGCCAGTGGGTGTGTCGTGCTGTGCAGCCAGCTCGGCCCGGGCGCGGGTAGCCGCAGCCGTGAGTACGGCGCACTGCGTGTAAAAGCGCTGGCCTGCATCGGTCAGCGCAATCTGCCGGGTGGAGCGGTGCAGCAGGGTGACGCCGCTGTCACGCTCGAGCTGGCGGATGTGCTGGCTCACGGCAGATGCACTCATGCCCAGCACTTTGGCCGCAGCTGTCATGGAGCCGCGCTGCACCACGGTGGCAAAAATAGCCATGCGTTTGAGGTCGTCCATGCTGCAATTATGAAGCTGTGCTTCAAAGTGATGTCAATTTCTGCGTGAAACAGCCTGGCATCTGCAACTTAAGCTTCATCCATTATCTGCAACTTAAGCTTCATCCATTAAGATTGAAGGAGAAAAGTGATGCAAGTTGCCCTGATTGGTGCCACAGGTTTTGTTGGTGCAGCCCTGCTGCAGGAGTTGCTGCATCGAGGCCATGAAGTGGTGGCCCTGGTGCGCGAGCCCGGCAAGCTGGCTGCACGCCCCGGTCTGCGTGTAGTGCAGGCAGATGTGATGGATGTCAAGTCTGTAGCAGCGGCTGTGCACGATAGGGATGCAGTGCTCAGTGCCTACAACGCAGGTTGGGCCAACCCGAATATCTATGAAGACTTCATGCGCGGCTCCCGCGCCATCGTGCAGGGTGTGAAAGCGGCTGGCGTCAAGCGCTATCTGGTGGTGGGCGGGGCAGGCAGCCTGTATGCCGCACCAGGCGTGCAAATCGTGGATACGCCGCAGTTCCCTGCCGCTATCAAGCCCGGTGCCAGCGCGGCACGCGATATGTACACCGAGCTGCAGCAGGAAAGTGCGCTGGACTGGACGCTGCTCAGCCCTGCCGTGGGTTTTCATGCAGGCTCAGCTGCGCAGGCGCGTGGCCGTACAGGCCAGTACCGTACAGGGCAGGACATGCCGCTGATGCAGGCCGATGGCCAGCCCGGAGATATTTCAGCCGCAGATCTTGCCGTGGCGCTGGTGGACAGCATGGAGCAGGGCACACATCTGAAAGCCCGCTTCACCGTGGCCTATTGAGCAGGCGCTACGTAACTTTCATGACCAAGGTGCAGCCATGTTGACTCGCAGAAACTTTTTACAGACCACCGCTGCGGCGGCAGTGCTGCCGCACTGGCTGGCCCAGGCCCATGGAGCAGATGCCGCTGCCTTGCAGCTGACGCACTTTCCTGCGGATGAAAGCGGTTTTTCACGCACGCCGGTGCTGCTCAGCGGTGCCAGCGAGGCCATCCATGATTGATGGCGGCTTCAGGCTCTCGGACGGACATGCACTGGCCAAGGCCATTGTGGCTACGGGCAAGCGGCTGACGACGATTTACATCTCCCAAAGCGACCCGGACTATTACTTCGGACTGGCACCGGTGCTTGAAGCCTTTCCCGATGCCGTGGTGGTTGCTGCGCCCGAGACGGTGATGGCCATTGCTGCCAATGTGGACAAAAAGCTGGCCGTCTGGGGGCCGCAGCTCAAGGACAATGGCCCGCAGCAGCGTGAAGATCTGGTGTTTGCCCAGCCCTGGGGGGCGCCTGCACTCATGCACGATGGCCATCGCATTGACATCGTGCCAGCGCATGGCATGGACAACCGCCGCTATCTGTGGGGGCCATCGCTGCAAGCCATTGTGGGCGGTGTGCTGGTGTTCGATGGTCTGCATGTATGGATGGCTGACACCCTCACGGCCAAGGAGCACCATGCCTGGCGCGAGAACCTGCAGGCCATGCTGCGCGTGAGCCTAAGGTGGTCGTGCCCGGGCGCATGGCGGCGGGCAGCAGGCTGGATGCTTCAGCCCTGCGCTTTACGCTGGAGTATCTGCAGACCTATGAGCAGGCACTGCTGATGGCGCGAAGCAGTGAGGCGCTGATTCAGGCCATGCTGCAGCGCTACCCTGAACTGCCTGGTGTGAGCTCGCTGCAGCTGGGTGCCAAGGTGGTCATGGGGGAGATGCAGTGAGGCTGAGTCGCGGGGCTGGGGCATCTCCCTTGCCATGCAGTCCGGCGCTGGCACAGCCACAATAGCAGTCCTGCAGCGCCGCACATGGCGTGTTTTAACTTCCCTATCTGTCTGTGACTCATTCCTCTTCTGATCTGCGCGCCTGGCTGAGCGTGTGTGCCCTGGCGCTGGGCGCTTTTGTTTTCAACACCAGTGAATTCGTACCCGTCGGCCTGCTGAGTGACATCGGCGCCAGCTTTGCCATGCCTGCCGAGCATGTGGGCCTGATGCTGACCATCTACGCCTGGATTGTGGCGCTGGCCTCGCTGCCGCTGATGCTGCTCACCCGAAAAATGGAGCGTCGCAAGCTGCTCATGGGCGTGTTCGGGCTGTTTATCGTCAGCCATGTGCTCTCGGGGCTGGCCAATAGCTTTGCCATGCTGGTGCTCAGCCGTGCGGGCGTGGCGTTTTCGCATGCCGTGTTCTGGTCCATCACGGCGGCCCTGGCCGTGCGCGTGGCCCCGCATGGCAAAAAAGCGCAGGCGCTGAGCCTGCTGGCCACGGGCACTACGCTGGCCATGGTGATGGGTATTCCGCTGGGTCGGGTCGTGGGCGACTGGCTGGGCTGGCGCATCACCTTCTGGTCGATTGGTGTGATTGCCGCCATCGTCATGCTGGCGCTGGCACGTTTGCTGCCACTGCTGCCCAGCGAGAACTCAGGTTCGGCCTCCAGCATTCCGGTGCTGATGCGCCGCCCTGCGCTGATGGCGATTTATCTGCTTTTGATTCTGGTGGTGACCGCGCAGTTCACCGTCTACAGCTATATCGAACCCTTTGTGCAGGCAGTGGGTGGGCAGGACGCCCATGTCACCACCCTGGTGCTGCTGCTGTTTGGCGGCATGGGCATTGTGGGCAGTGTGCTGTTCAGCGCGTTCAACCAGCGCTTCCCGCAGGGCCTGCTGCGGGTGGCCATTGCAGTCATGGCCATCAGCCTGGGCCTGCTGCTGCCCGTGGTGCATGCAGCCTGGGGGCTGTATGGCGTGAGCGTGGTCTGGGGCGTGGCCATGATGTGCATGGTGCTGTCCATGCAGGCCAAGGTGCTGGCCCTGGCGCATGATGCCACCGATGTCGGCATGTCACTGTTCTCCGGCATTTTCAACATCGGCATTGGTGCGGGGGCCCTGCTGGGCAGCCAGGTCAGCCTGCACATGGGTATGCAGAACATCGGCTGGGTGGGTGCTGCCCTGGCGCTTGCCGGTCTGGTGTGGTGCGTGTTTGCGCAGCAGCGCTGGGCACCCAGACGGTAAAAGTATTTTGCGTCAGATTATTTAAATAAGAATTATTCTCATATAATTCGCCGCATTGCCAGCCCCCCAGGTTGATTCTTCAGCCCAGGTCGCCAGCCCAAAGCCATTGGGAATGGAACAGACAGGAAAGAGAGATCAACCATGCCACATACCTGGGGAGGGCTGCGGCCCATTGCCTGCACCGCTGCATTGCTGGGGCTGGGCAGCACCTATGCCCATGCCGCAGAGCCGGTGCTGCCCGAGCAGACGGTGCAGGAGCGTGCCGAAGCGCTGGACCCTGCAGCGACGCCTTATGCGACCGAAGTGGTCGACCGCGCCACCATAGAGCGCAAGCAGATACTCGATATTCACGATGCCACCAGCGACATGGTGAACGTGGAAGTGCCACGTGCACCGCGCCGGGGTGCAGGTATTTCCGGTACCACGGGGCGCGAGGGCAACACAGGCTTTGAAATTCGCGGTCTGGGCGGCAATCGCGTGCAGATGCTGGTCGATGGCATTCCGCAGCCAGAGGCTGATAGTTTCATGAACAGCCATAGCTTTGGCCGTGACTATGTGGACCCGCTGATGCTCTCTGGCATCGAAGTGCACAAAGGTGCCAGCACGGTCGGTGTGCCATCAGGTGGCGTAGCGGGCATGGTGCAGATGCGCACCCTCTCGCCCGGTGACCTGCTGGGCGCTGACAAGCTGTTTGCAGGCCGCGCCCTGCTGGGCTGGCGCAGTGAAAACCGGGGCTGGAATACGGGTGCAGCAGTGGCGGGTAAAGCCTCGGAGCAGGTGCAGTGGCTGCTCGCAGCTCATGGGGAGCGCAGCCATGCCACGGAAACCATGGGGCACATCGGCGGCACAGGCCTGCAGCGCACCAAGGCCAATCCAGAAGATAACCACCGCTATTCCCTGCTGGGCAAGCTGGTGCTGCGCCCGGATGGTCGCCAGCGCCATGTGTTCACGGCGGAACTGCGCGACCAGGACGGCCATGTCACCAATCTGCATGACTTTGACAATGGCACGACGCGCTCTCATGAGGACGATATCGACAGCCAGCGCAAGCGCCTGTCCTGGCAGGGTGAGTGGCAGCTTGATGCACCGGCTGCAGACAAGCTCAAGGCTTACGCTGCCTGGCAGGACAGCAGCTCCAGCCAGCGCCTGAATATTGACACCAGCAACCGTGGCCAGCGTCTGCGTCATCACCGCTATGACGAGCAGCTGCTGCAGCTGGGGTTGCAGGCGCACAAGCGCATCGGCACGCATGGCCTGCATTACGGTGCAGACGTCTACCGCATGAAAAATGATTCGCAGAGCCTGTCCACCGACAGCGGCGTCACCACGGCTGTGCCCAAGGGGCCGGATACGCGCACCACGCAATGGGGCCTGTTTGTGGAAGACCACTGGGATCTGGGGCCGTGGATGCTCAAGCCCGGGCTGCGTTACACCAGCGTGGATATAGACGCTGATGCCAGCAGCATCGACATGGGACAGTCTGGTGCACAGCCTGTGTCCAAGCGCTTCAGTGCCTGGCTGCCGCAAATGGGCGTGCAGTGGCAGCCGCTGGACGACCTGCAACTGTTTGCCAGCTATGTGCGCGGCTTCCGGGCACCTACGTCTGGAGAGTTGAATAACTTCTTTGGCAATGTCACGCCGTACTACGGTTACTACATCCTGCCCAATCCAGACCTGAAGGCAGAGACCAGCAACAACTTTGAGCTGGGCCTGCGTGATGCGCATGGGCCGCTGCAGTGGGAAGTCACCGGTTTTAATGCGCGCTACCGCAACTTCATCGAGCGCTATGCCGATGCAGGATCGCAAGGCACGTTCCCTGTCATCAGTCTGATGCGCTCACGCAACCAGTCCAAAGCCACGATCAAGGGACTGGAGTTGCGCGGCAGGGCCGAGCTGGGGCACAGCTGGGGTGGTCAATGGGTAGCGCGTGCTGCCTACGGCTATGCCAAGGGTACGGGCGAGAACGGCCAGGGGCTGGAGAGCATTAGCCCGCAGCACCTGAAACTGCACATCGGCCAGCAGGCCGCGCGCTGGCAGTGGGAGCTGGGCATGACCCATACCGCCGCCAAGCAGCGCAAGGACATGCCCTCTGACAGCCGCGTGCTGTTCCTGCCGCCTTCACACACCGTGCTGGATCTGGATGCGCAGTGGCAGCTGCGCAAGCACCTGCGCCTGAATGTGGGCCTGCACAACCTGACCGACCGCAAGTACTGGAAATGGTCGGACGTGCGGGATGTGACAGCAACTGCGGAACACGCCGCCATCGATGCCTACAGCCAGCCGGGGCGCAACCTGCGCATTTCCCTGGTTGCCGAGTTTTAAGACCTGCGTATCAAGCAAGGAGAGCAATCATGAATACCGTAGTGGATACATCACTGTGCGATGCCGCACAGATTCGCGCTGCGTTTGACCAGGCGCGCAAGCAAGGTCTGCGTGCCAAGGATGCGGCGCAGTCGCTGGGCCTGAGTGAGGGCGCTGTGCTGGCTGCTCACTGTGGTGAGCATGCAGGCAGTCTGCAGGTGCAGCCACTCAAGCCGCAGTGGTTGGAGATCCTGCAGGCATTGCAGCCCTGTGGCCCCTTGATGGCACTGACGCGCAATGAGGCCGTGGTGCATGAGAAGGACGGCATCTACCAGGGGTTTACCAAGGAAGGCCCCATTGGCCTGTGCAACAACGAAGACATAGACCTGCGCCTGTTCTTCTTTGCCTGGCATGCTGGCTTTGCCGTGACGGAGTCAGGCCGCTACGGCCAGCCCATGCATAGCCTGCAGTTCTATGACCAGCATGGCACAGCCGTGCACAAGATCTATGTACGGCCACAGACCGAGATGCAGGCCTGGGAGCAGGTGGTGCAGGCCTTTGCAGACTCTGCGCAGCGCTACAGCTTTGTGGAAAAAGGGGAACGCGCGCCTGTCGCTGACGATGCCAGCATTGACGCCGCTGGCCTGCGCCAGGCCTGGGCGCAGCTCAAGGACACGCATGACTTCTTCGGCATGCTCAAAACCTTTGGCTGTGAGCGTCAGCAAAGCTTTCGGCTCACACGCGGTGCATTCTGTGAGCCGCTGAGCAATACCGCCGTCACGCAGCTGCTGGAGCAGGCCGCCAGCGCGGAACTGCCCATCATGGTGTTTGTGGGCAGCAAAGGCTGTATCCAGATCCATTCCGGCCCCGTACGCCACATCAAGCCTTTGCAGACGCCTGGCTCGGACTGGATCAATGTGCTGGACCCGGGCTTTAACCTGCATCTGCGCCGTAATCTGATTACCAGCACATGGCTGGTGCGCAAGCCCACGACCGATGGTGTGGTGACGTCGGTAGAGCTGTTTGATGCGACAGGTGATGTGGTGGCCATGTTCTTTGGTGTGCGCAAACCTGGTCAGGCTGAATTGCAGGCATGGCGCACGCTGGCGGAAGGGCTGCCCCGTGCATAAGCAACTCCATCAGCCATCACAGATGCTGCCGTACACACGCCGCCAGTGGTGTGCCGCGCTGGGGCTGGGTGCGCTGGGCAGCGTGCTGCCAGCACGTGCAGCAACCACCGCAGTGCAACGCCTGATAGCGCTGGGTGGCGCCATGACGGAAGTGGTGTATGCGCTGGGCGCTGAGGATCTGCTGGTCGCCACCGACACCACCAGCCTCTACCCAGAAGCTGCGATGCGCACGCCCAAGGTGGGCTATCTGCGTCAGCTCTCTGCTGAAGGGCTGCTGTCGCTTCAGCCCGATGCCATTGTGGGCAGCAGCGAAGCCGGGCCGCCCATCGTGATCGAGCAGGTGCGCGCTGCCGGTGTGCGTGTGGAGCTGGTGCCCAGCAGCCATGACTTTGCTGAAGTGCTGCGCAAGATTGACACCGTGGGGCGCGTGACCCAGCGCGAGGCCGCAGCGGCAGCGCTGACTCAGCAGCTGCAGCAGCAATGGCAGCAGGTACAAGGCCTGGTAGCGCAGGCTGAGCGTAAGCCGCGTGCGCTGTTCATCCTGTCGCACAGTGGCTCGCCCATGGTAGCGGGGCGTGGCACGGCAGCACATGCGCTGCTGGAGCTGGCGGGGGCAGTCAATGCCGTCACGCAGTTTCAGGGCTACCGGCCACTGACCGCAGAGGCCATGGCTGCTGTGGCGCCAGAAGTGATTGTCAACAGCACGCAGGGCATTGAAGCACTGGGTGGGGTAGAGGCTTTCTGGCGCAGACCAGAACTGGCCCTGACCCCCGCTTTTGCACGCAAGGCGCTGGTCGGTATGGAAGCCAGCCATTTGCTGGGCTTTGGCCCGCGCCTGCCTTCGGCGGTGCAGGAGCTGCATGCCCAGATGCTGCAGGTCACCGCATGATGCAGGCAGGCCGCTGGAGCCATGCAGGCAGATTGCGTCCGCCTGTTGCCTGCGGGTTGGGATTCGGGCTGGCCGTTGCGGCTTTTGTCTGGGGCAGTGCACATGGCGCCTATGCCATCAGCCCGGCGCAGCTGTGGCAGGTGCTGGTGCAGGCACTGCAAGGGCAGGGCGCGCAGGGCACGGAGCATCTGGTGTTCATGAACATCCGCCTGCCGCGGCTGCTGCTGGGGGCGGCGGCTGGTGCAGGTCTGGGCATGGCGGGGGCGCTGATGCAGGGGCTGTTTCGCAACCCGCTGGCCGATCCCGGGCTGATTGGTGTGAGCAGTGGTGCCGCGCTGGCAGCCGCCGGAGCCATTGTGCTGGGCCCCATCTGGCTGCCAGTGCTTGGCTTTCAGCTAGGTAGCTGGGCGCTGGCCGTCTGCGCCTTTGCAGGCGGTGTGCTGGTGACCTGGCTGATCTACCTGCTGGCGCAGTCCGGCGCAGGCACGCGGGTGAGCCTCATGCTGCTGGCGGGCATTGCCATCAATGCGCTGGCAGGGGCTGGGCTGGGTTTCCTGAGCTATGTGTCCACGGACGAGCAGCTGCGCAATGTGCAGCTGTGGCTCATGGGCTCACTGGGGCAGGCCCGCTGGGCGGCGGTGTGGATGGTCGGCACGGTGGTGCTGGTGTGCATGGCGCTGGCGCAGCGCCTGGCGCGGCCCTTGAACGCCATGGCGCTGGGTGAAGCGCAGGCGCAGCTGCTGGGCGTGCCGGTGGAGCGTACCAAGCGCCAGGCCGTATGGATAGCGGCCTTGACCGTAGGGGCAGTGACTTCGTCCACGGGCATGATTGGCTTTATCGGGCTGGTGGCTCCGCACTGGGTGCGGCTGGTGGCAGGGCCAGATCACCGCGTGGTGCTGCCATGCTCGGCCCTGCTGGGTGCAGCCCTGGTGCTGGCTGCAGATGTGGTGGCGCGCACCATCGTGCAGCCGGCGGAGATGCCGCTGGGCGTACTCACGGCGCTGATTGGTGTGCCGCTGTTTTTGCTGATGCTGCGGCAGTTCAGGGGCAAGGTATAGGTATGGCTCAGACAGGTTTGCTGCATTGCCACGGCTTGCAGATTCGCCCGCATGCCAGGGCCAGCATCATTGCGCAGGTAGAAGCACTGCTGCAGCCGGGGCGGGTGACGGCCATCGTGGGCCCCAATGGTGCAGGCAAGAGCACGCTGCTGTCCGTCATGCTGGGGCTGCGCGCAGCCGATGCCGGTGTGGTGCTGCTCGATGGCCAGCCGCTTCAGCGCATGCCAGCCTGGCAGCTGGCTGCACGCGTGGCCTATATGGCACAGGACACGCAGGTGGCTTTCAGCTTTCTGGCGCAGGAGGTGGTGCAGATGGGGCGCTATCCGCACCGCCATGCACCCAGCAGGCAGGAAGCACAGATCGTGCAGGCGGCCATGCACAGCACGGGGGTGGTGCATCTGGCGCAGCGGGACATCGCCACGCTCTCCGGCGGTGAGCGCGCACGGGTGCACCTGGCACGTACCCTGGCACAGGTCTGGGAGCCTCAGGCGGCGGGGCCGTGCTGGGCCTTGCTCGATGAGCCCATGGCTGCGCTGGACTTGCAGCACCAGCATGCCTGCATGCAGCTGCTGCGCGGCAGGGCGCAGGAGTGGGGGCTAGGTGTTGTCATCGTGCTGCACGACCTGAATCTGGCGCTGCACTATGCCGATGATGTGCTCTTGCTGCCCGGTCAGGGTGCTGCGGCGGTGTTTGGCCACAGGCAGGTGGTATTGACGCCAGCGCGTATTCAGCAGGTCTGGGGTGTGCAGGCGCAGTGTCTGCATACCGAGCAGGGGCAGTTGCATTACGCATTCAGCCTGCAATGAAAAAAAAATAGCTGCCAGCGCTTGTATTTACTGGTTTTCAGGGTGATTTATGTTTGAAACCAAGAAAAATCAAGCGCTGGCAGCTACTTATTTAGTAGTTGCTGGCTGATCAGCCGTGTATGCCTACGCCCAGACGGTGCGGCAGCACTTCCTGCAGGATGGTGGTGGAGATTTCCTCGATGGACTTGGTGGTCGTTGACAGCCAGCTCACCCCGGCGCGGCGCATCATGGCTTCGGCTTCATGGACTTCGTAGCGGCAGTTCTGCAGGCTGGCGTACTTGGAGCCGGGGCGGCGTTCGTTGCGGATCTCGGACAGGCGAATGGGGTCAATCGTCAGGCCGAACAGCTTCTTGCGGTGTGGCTCCAGCGCAGGTGGCAGCTTCTTGCGCTCAAAGTCTTCGGGAATCAGCGGGTAGTTCGCCACCTTCAGACCAAACTGCATGGCCAGATACAGGCTGGTGGGGGTCTTGCCCGAGCGGCTCACGCCCAGCAGGATGACTTCTGCGCCCTGCAGGTCATGGTTGGTCTGTCCGTCGTCGTGGGCCAGCGTGTAGTTGATGGCCTCCATGCGGTCCAGATATTCCTTGCTCTGGCTGATGTTCGAGAACCGCCCCACGCGGTGCTGGCTCTTGAGGCCCAGCTCTTCTTCCAGAGGCTTCACAAAGGTGCCGAACATGTCCATCAGCAGGCCCTTGCACTGCTCATTGATCACACCCACCACTTCCTGATTGACCAGGGTGCTGAAGACGATGGGCTTTTTGCCTTCGATGTCAAAAGTGTGGTTAATTTGTCGGACAGCCTGGTGCGCCTTGTCTACGGTGTCGACAAAAGGAATGCGCACAATGCGTGGCTTGATATCAAACTGGGTCATCAAGGCCGTGCCAAAGGTTTCTGCGGTAATGCCGGTGCCGTCCGAGATGACAAATACAGTGCGCGAATGCATGGGGCAATCATTCCCTTCAAATTTAAACACCCGAAGCTGCGGCGAAATTGCCCGGCCGGGACTAGAATGACACCCATTATTCCCAAATTTCACCGGTCTGCTGGTCGATGACCGACAACAAGAACAAGCAAAGTTGTCATGGATAAGCAGGCGGGTTTCCCAGCGGCATGATGGTCAGTGGGTCGCTGGGCTGACAGGTTTTTTAACTTTGGAGCCTTCCCATGTCTAATCGTTTCGAAGAGACGGCACTGGTCGTGCCTTTCGAAAACCTGCGTATGAGCGACGTTGAAGTCGTCGGTGGCAAGAATGCCTCCCTCGGCGAGATGATCTCTCAGCTGCCTCAGGGCGTGCGCGTGCCAACCGGTTTCGCGACGACTGCCCACGCCTTCCGCCAGTTCCTGGCCTATGAAGGTCTGGCCGACAAGATTTCCGCCAAGCTGGCAGCACTGGACGTTGATGACGTGCGTGCCCTGGCTGCAGTGGGTGCTGAAATCCGCGCCATGGTGGAAGCACAGCCTTTCCCTGCAGATCTGGAAGCAGCCATCCGCACGGAATTTGCCCGTCTGCAAGGCGGCAATGCCGAAGCATCCTTTGCCGTGCGTTCTTCCGCTACCGCCGAAGACCTGCCCGACGCATCGTTTGCCGGTCAGCAGGAAACCTTCCTGAACGTGGTGGGCATCGAAGACGTGCTGCACAAGATGAAGGAAGTGTTCGCATCGCTGTACAACGACCGCGCCATCTCCTACCGCGTGCACAAGGGCTTTGCCCACGACGTGGTGGCCCTGTCTGCTGGCGTGCAGCGCATGGTGCGCTCCGACCTGGGCGCAGCGGGCGTGATGTTCACCATCGACACCGAGTCCGGCTTTGAAGAAGTGGTCTTCATCACTTCCAGCTATGGCCTGGGTGAAACCGTGGTGCAGGGCGCTGTGAACCCTGACGAGTTCTACGTGCACAAGCCCATGCTCAAGGCGGGCAAGAGCGCGCTGATCCGCCGTAATCTGGGCTCCAAGCTGATCCAGATGGTGTTCTCCACACCTGAAGAAAAGGCTGCATCGGGCAAGCTGGTCAAGACCACCGACGTGGCTCCCGAGCTGCGCAACCGTTACTCCCTGACCGATGCCGAAGTGCAGGAACTGGCCCAGTACGCACTGGTGATCGAGCAGCACTATGGCCGTCCCATGGACATCGAGTGGGGCAAGGACGGCACCGACGGCAAGCTGTACATCCTGCAGGCGCGTCCTGAAACCGTGAAGAGCCAGTCCAAGGGCCAGGCCGAATTGCGCTACAAGCTCAAGGGCACCGGCAATGTGCTGGCCGAAGGCCGCGCCATTGGTCAGAAGATCGGTACCGGCCCTGTGCGTCTGGTGTCTGACATCTCGCAGATGGACCAAGTACAGGCTGGCGACGTGCTGGTGACCGACATGACCGACCCCAACTGGGAACCCGTCATGAAGAAGGCCGCTGCCATCGTGACCAACCGTGGTGGCCGTACCTGCCACGCTGCGATCATCGCGCGTGAACTGGGTATTCCTGCTGTGGTGGGCTGTGGTGACGCCACTTCGCGCCTGAAGGACGGCACTCTGGTGACCGTGTCCTGTGCCGAAGGTGATACCGGCAAGATCTATGATGGCCTGATCGAGACCGAAGTGACCGAGGTCAAGCGCGGCGAAATGCCCGAGATCAAGACCAAGATCATGATGAACGTGGGCAACCCCCAGCTGGCCTTTGACTTTGCACAGCTGCCCAATGCTGGCGTGGGTCTGGCGCGTCTGGAGTTCATCATCAACAACAACATCGGCGTGCACCCCAAGGCCATCCTGGACTACCCCGCCGTGGATTCTGACCTGAAGAAGGCCGTGGAATCCGTGGCCCGTGGCCATGCTTCCCCACGTGCTTTCTACGTGGACAAGGTGGCTGAAGGCGTGGCAACCATTGCTGCAGCTTTCTGGCCCAAGCCCGTGATCGTGCGCATGTCGGACTTCAAGTCCAACGAATACCGCAAGCTGATCGGTGGCAGCCGCTACGAGCCCGAGGAAGAAAACCCCATGCTGGGCTTCCGCGGTGCTGCACGTTACATCTCCGAAGACTTCGGCGAAGCCTTCAAGATGGAATGTGAAGCCCTGCGCCGCGTGCGTGAGGACATGGGTCTGACCAATGTGCAGATCATGATCCCCTTCGTGCGTACCCTGAAGCAGGCTGAGCGCGTGACCGAACTGCTGGCTGAAAATGGCCTGAAGCGCGGCGAAAACGAACTCAAGCTGATCATGATGTGCGAAGTGCCTTCCAACGCCATCCTGGCCGACGAGTTCCTCGAGTACTTCGACGGCTTCTCGATTGGCTCCAACGACCTGACACAGCTGACGCTGGGTCTGGACCGTGACTCCGGCCTGGAGCTGCTGGCCGCTGACTTTGACGAGCGCGACCCTGCCGTGAAGAAGATGCTCGAGCGCGCCATCTCCGCCTGCCTGTCCAAGGGCAAGTACGTAGGTATCTGTGGTCAGGGCCCTTCGGACCACCCAGACTTCGCCAAGTGGCTGGCCGATCAAGGCATTGTGTCGATCTCGCTCAATCCTGACACCGTGATTGATACCTGGCAGAACCTGGCTGGCTAAACCAGCGAAAGGCCTGTAGTGCAGTTCTCTCACGACAACATGCATGACGGGTCTGAGGCAAGCGGGGGGCATTTGCCGCCCGACTTGCACGACACACACCACCTGTGGCTCAAGGCAATCTTGCTGGCGGTCTGGGTGGTGTTTTCTTTTGGGGTGTGCTTTTTTGCGCGTGATCTGCAGGCCTGGGTGCAGGGCTGGCAACTGGGCTACTGGATGGCGGCCCAAGGGGCAGTCCTGATGTTCATGTTGATCGCGCTGGTCTATTGTGTGGTGATGGATTACTTTGAGCGCAAGGCTTAGGCCTTTCGCGCTTTTTTCGCCTTTGCACACGCCCTCATGCATATGCCGACTGGCGCAGGTCGCGCCGCCTTGTACCGTGCACGCGCCTATCGCTGGCGCATCCATCGTATGGTGGGGCTGTATGGCCTGTGCGTGCTGGGTCTGCTGCTGCTCATGACCTGGGCCGAAAACCAGGGGCTGGCACGCCACTGGATAGGTCCCATCTTCCTGTTTGTGCCCGTGATGATGTACGCCGTGATCGGCGTCTGGGGCCGGACGGGCGATGCTGATGAGTACTACGTGGCAGGCCGGCGCATTCCCCCGGTCTACAACGGCATGGCGGCAGCGGCAGACTGGGTGAGCGCCGCATCCTTTATCAGCCTCTCTGGCGCACTTTATCTGCAGGGCTTTGGCGGCTCCAGCGGTCAGCCCGGCGGTCTGGCCTATCTGCTGGGCTGGACCGGCGGCTTCTGTCTGGTCGCCATGCTGGTGGCACCGCATCTGCGGGCCATGAATCTCTACACCTTGCCGGAATTTTTTCAGGCACGCTTTGGTGGCAAGTGGCCGCGCATCATCGCTGCGCTGGCCGCCGTGCTGTGTTCCTTTGTCTATGTGGTGGCCCAGATTTATGGCGTGGGCCTGATTGCCTCTCGTCTGACGGGGGTGCAGTTTGAGATTGGCATCATGCTGGGCCTGGGCGGTGTGCTGCTGTGCTCCTTTCTTGGTGGTATGCGCGCCGTGACCTGGACGCAGGTGGCGCAGTACGTGGTCATCCTGCTGGCCTTTCTGATTCCTGTGTCGTGGCTGGCGTACAAGCAGCTGGGCAATCCCATTGCCGCCGTGGCCTATGCCAGCCAGCTGCACAAGATTTCACAGCTGGAGGAGCAGCTGCTGCATTCGCCCAAGGAGCGATCCGTGCAGCAGATCTATCAGGAGCGCGCCGATATGCTGGAGGCCAAGCTGCAGGATGTGCCCCTGGCCATGGAGCGTGACCGGCTGGTGCTGCACGAGCGGCTGCGCTATCTGCGCTCCATCCAGGCCGATGTGGGCGCCATTGCTGCCGTCAGCCGTGAGTACGCCAACCTGCCGCGCAGCCCGCAGGAGGCCGAGCAGCTGTGGCGCCAGCAGCTGCAGGAATACCGTGAGCGTGCCCAGCCGCTCGGCGGTCTGCCCCGCCATGGCCAGCCCTTTGGGGGCGATCCGGAAGGCAGTGCGCAAGAACGCGCACAGTTCAATGATGAACGCGCCAATTTTCTGGCGCTGATGTTCTGCCTGATGTTTGGCACGGCAGGCATGCCGCATTTGCTCACGCGCTACTACACCGTGCCCTCGGTGTCGGCGGCACGGACCTCGGTGGCCTGGACGCTGTTCTTTATCGCGCTGCTGTATCTGTCAGCGCCTGCGCTGGCGGTGCTCATCAAGCTGGAGGTGATGAACAACCTGGTCGGTGTGCGCTTTGATGAACTGCCGAGCTGGATTGCCCAGTGGGCGCGGGTGGATGGCTCGCTGCTGTCGGTGGAAGACATTAACCGTGATGGCATTTTGCAGTTTGGCGAGCTGCGGCTGGGGGCTGACCTGATTGTGCTGGCTGCGCCTGAAATTGGCGGCTTGCCCTATGTGATTGCCGGGCTGGTGGCGGCCGGTGGTCTGGCAGCGGCGCTGTCTACGGCCGATGGTCTGCTGCTGACCATCAGCAATGCGCTGGTGCGTGATCTGTATTTTTCACGCGGCACGCACAAGAGTTCGTCCGAGCAGCGCGTGATTGTCTCCAAGTTCGTGCTCATGGGCGTAGCGCTGCTGGCGGCCTGGGTTGCCGGGCAGCGCTCTTCGGACATTCTGCCCATGGTGGCCATGTCGTTTTCGATTGCGGCTTCGGCCTTTGTGCCCGCCATGGTGCTGGGCATCTTCTGGCGTGGCGTCACCCGTCAGGGCGCAGTTGCAGGCATGCTGGCCGGGCTGGGGATCACGGCTTACTACATCCTCTCACACACGCAGTGGGTGCAAAGCGCAGTTCCCGCAGCGCTGCTGGCCGATGGCCTGTGGTGGGGGCTGCAGCCCATTTCTGCCGGGGTGTTCGGCGTGTTTCTGGGTACCGGGGTGACCGTGCTGCTGAGTCTGGTGACCACAAAGAAGAATAAAAAAGTGAGCACCTAGCGCTTTATTTGTAATGATTTCAAAGACAAATATCTATCAAATCAAATAGATGCAAGCGCTGGCAGCTATCTAAAGCATAGCTATCCATACTATCCTGCACATGGATTGCCCCAATGCAGTGCCCAGCACCGCTGTGCCATGCTTTGTTAAAAATAATTGCTACGGAGGAGGGTATATGGCTGCGCTGTACATCAAGACGGAAGCTGGGCAGCAGGCATTCAAGGCGCGCAGTGCGCAGCTGGCAGGCAGGCTGCGTTCCGCATTCCTGCTGTTTGATGGCCAGCGCAGTGTGGAAGATGTGCTGGCCGCCACGCAGGGGCTGGGAGTGACGGAGCAGGACATCCAGGCCATGGTGGATGCAGGTTTTTTGCAACATGCTGCGCCAGCGCTGGCCCCTGCACAGCCTGCACCCGAAGTGCAGCCCAGTGCACGCACGCCGCAGGAGCGCTATCGGGATGCCTATCCGCTGGCGGTCGCGCTGACAGGCAAGCTGGGGCTCTCAGGCTTTCGCCTGAACCTGTCGGTGGAAGCTGCCACCAGTTACGAAGAGCTGGCTGCCGTGGCACCCAAGATCAAGGATGCCGTCGGTGCATCCGCCTATGCGCCGCTGGAGCAGGCCCTGTTCGCCTGATGCAGGCGCCACAAACAAAACGGCCTGTCAGAGACAGGCCGTTGTTGCATGGACATGGACCGATGGTGTGATTACACCGCCAGCAGTTCCACGTCAAACTTCAGGGTGGCGTTGGGAGGAATCACACCGCCTGCGCCACGTGCGCCGTAGCCCAGCTCTGGGGGAATGATCAGGGTGCGCTTGCCGCCCACCTTCATGCCTTGCACGCCCACGTCCCAGCCGCGGATCACCATGCCAGCGCCCAGCGTGAACACGAAGGGGTCATTGCGGTCCTTGCTGGAGTCGAACTTGGCGCCTTGCTCGCCGTCCTTGTACAGCCAGCCGGTGTAGTGCACGGTCACGCGCTTGCCGCGCACGGCTTCTGCGCCATCGCCCACCACGGTGTCTTCCATCTGTACCTGGGGCGCAGCCTTGGTACCCAGCAGTTCCACTTCAAACATCAAAGTGGCGTGGGGAGGAATCACGCCACCAGCGCCGTAGGCACCGTAGCCCAGTTCTGGGGGGATGATCAGGGTGCGCTTGCCGCCCACCTTCATGCCTTGTACGCCTTCGTCCCAGCCTGGAATCACCATGCCTTCGCCCAGCGAGAATTCAAAAGGCTCACGGCGGTCTTTGCTGGAGTCAAACTTGGCGCCTTGCTGACCGTCTTGATACAGCCAGCCGGTGTAGTGCACCTTGACGTCAGAGCCGCTGGTAGCTTCAGCGCCCTGTCCAACAACCGCGTCTTCGAATTGCAGGCCAGAGGCAGTGGTGATCAGTGCCATGAAAATTCCTTGTATCGGGAAATGCTAGAAAAACAAAAGGCACCGTCGGTGCAAATCCGGGGTGCCTTTTACGTGTGCCGTAGTGGGCCGAGTGCGTAGATTACTTCTTTGCGCGCGCTGCTGCCCAGCGTGAGGCAAAAGCCTGCAAGTCGCTCAGGCGCTTGAGCAGGTCCTGGCCCGAGGCAGTGACTACATAGCCGTCGTTGCCGTGTTCCATCAGCCCTTCTTCACGCAGCTCCTTGATACGGGTGTTCAGCGTATTGGGGGTAATGCCACCTACGCTGTCTTGCAGCAAGCGAAAGGTTTGAGGGTGACCATCACGCAGTGCCCACAGCACGCGCAGTGCATAGCGGCGCTCGAGCTTTTCGAGCAACTGGTTGATAGCGACGTTTTCCTTAGAGCTCATGGACGCTTCTCCTTGCGCTGAGATGGGACATGGAAGGGGCGCAACGCCGTTCATCCATGCGGGTTTGACTATAGCTTTGAATCTTGTCTGCTACAAGTTTAGTAGCTCGGTGCGAAGAATCGCTAGGCCATAACGCGTTTAAAACATTAAAAATTCTGCTTTTGTTGTTGTCCAGCCACGTTCACTGGACAGATGGGGCATATGCCGTCATAGCTTGGGCAAGGGTGTTGCGGGTGCATGGTTACCCAAAATCCGGGCATCGCGTCCAGCGAGGCGGGTGCTGGCGTGCTCACCTTCTGGCATGGGCGGATTACCGAAAATCTCGGGAAGCTGGGCTGAGTGGCTTCCTAGAATCGATCTGGGGAAAACCCCGTGCGGTATTGCCATGCCGCCTTTTGAACCACGCTTTGCCAATATGACTGATTTCGCACCTTCTGACCTAGCCCAGCCAGCCCACACACAGCCTCCTGCCGCCAATCTGCCCCTGACGGGCATCCGCGTGGTGGAGTTCAGCCACATGGTGATGGGGCCTGCATGCGGCATGGTGCTGGCGGATCTGGGTGCAGAAGTGATCAAGGTGGAACCAGTGACGGGCGACCTCACGCGCAACCTGCTGGGTGCGGGTGCAGGCTTTTTTCCCATGTTCAACCGCAACAAGAAAAGCATTGCCATTGACCTGCGCAATGCCGAGGGCGTGCAGGCGGCGATTCGTCTGGCCTCGACTGCCGATGTGGTGCTGCAGAACTTCAAGCCCGGTGTGATGAAAAAGTACGGGCTGGACTATGCCTCGCTGTCCAGGCTCAACCCCGGCCTTATCTATGTGAACCACACCGGCTTTTTGCCCGGCCCTTATGAGCGCCGCACCGCGCTGGATGAAGTGGTGCAGATGATGGGTGGTCTGGCCTATATGACGGGCCGCCCCGGCGACCCACTGCGTGCGGGCACCAGCGTGAACGACATCATGGGCGGCATGTTCGGTGCCATTGGCGCCATGGCCGCACTCATGCAGCGCGCGCAGACAGGCAAGGGGCAGGAGATTGATTCCGCGCTGTTTGAGAACAATGTCTTTCTGGTCGGCCAGCACATGATGCAGTACGCCGTGACAGGGCAGCCTGCTGCGCCCATGCCAGAGCGCATTTCTTCGTGGGGGCTGTACGACATCTTCAGCGTCAAGGATGGTGAGCAGATCTTCCTGGCGGTGGTGAGCGATCCACAGTGGCGCACCTTCTGCTCGGCCATGGGCTTTGAAGACATGCTCCATGATCCGGCCCTGCAGACCAATAACGACCGTGTGCGTGCGCGCAGCACCATGCTGCCGGAACTGCGCCAGCGTCTGGCCCAGTACAGCGCGGCGGAGCTGGCAAAGATTTTTGAAACCCATCAGCTGCCATACGCGCCGATTGCGCGGCCCGAGCAGCTGTTTGATGACCCCCATCTGCTGGCCACAGGTGGTCTGGCTGATGTGGTGCTCAGCGACGGTGAACGCGCAGGCCAGACTGCCAAGACCACGCTGCTGCCCATTCGCATGGCTGGCCAGCGCCTGCCCGTGCGCAGCAACCCGCCCAAGGCCGGTGAGCACACGCGCGAGCTGCTGGCGTCGCTGGGCTATACGGCTGAAGACATTGCTGCTCTGGCGCAGGCCGGGGCTGTGGCGGGCGCCTGAGGCCGTGCAGGCCTGCCATCCCGACCCGGGATGGCAGCTGCTATGTGGGGCTTGCGGTGCAGGGCTTAGAGGGTCTTAGTTGCGGCCCGCAATATGGGCGGCAATGGCCTGCCCCACCTCGGTCGTATTGGCTGTGCCACCCAGATCGGGGGTGCGTGGGCCGCTCTTGATGGTGTCTTCAATGGCCTTGACGATAGCGGCATGCGCGGCACGCCATGGGCCCTGGCTGTGGCCGAGAAAGTCCAGCATCAGCGCGCCGGACCAGATCATGGCAATCGGGTTGGCAATGTTCTTGCCGTAGATGTCGGGTGCCGAGCCATGCACGGGCTCGAACAGGCTGGGAAAGCTGCGCTCTGGGTTCAGGTTGGCTGAAGGTGCCAGGCCAATCGTGCCTGTGGTCGCGGGGCCCAGGTCACTCAGAATGTCGCCAAACAGATTGGTGGCAGCCACCACGTCAAAGCGGCCGGGCTGCAGCACAAAGCGCGCGGTCAGAATGTCAATGTGCTGCTTGTCCAGCGTGACTTCGGGGTAGTGCTGGTGCATGGCATCGGCCTGCTTGTCCCACCAGGGCATGCTGATGGCAATGCCGTTGGATTTGGTCGCCAGCGTCACATGCTTTTTGCTGCGGCTCTGCGCCAGTTCAAACGCATATTTCAGCAGGCGCTGCGCGCCGTGTTTGCTGTAGACCGATTCCTGAATGCAGATCTCGCGGTCCGTGCCTTCAAACATTACGCCGCCCAGCGCGGTGTATTCGCCCTCGGTGTTTTCGCGCACCACGTAGTAGTCAATATCGCCGGGCTTGCGGCCAGCCAGCGGGCAGGGCACGCCTTCAAACAGGCGCACGGGGCGCAGGTTGATGTACTGGTCAAACTCGCGGCGGAATTTGAGCAGCGAGCCCCACAGCGAGATGTGGTCGGGCACGGTAGCAGGCCAGCCCACGGCGCCGAAGAAAATGGCGTCCATGCCCTGCAGCTGCTGCTTCCAGTCATCGGGCATCATCTGGCCGTGCTGGGCGTAATAGTCGCAGTGCGCCCAGTCAAAGTGGTGGAACTCCAGGAGCAGGCCAAACTGCTGGGCCGCAGCTTCCAGCGCACGCAGGCCTTCGGGCATGACTTCCTTGCCGATGCCGTCGCCGGCGATGACTGCAATCTTTTTGGGAGTGGACATGGTGCTTCCTCGTGAATGTGTTGCGGTATTCTGCACCTTGCATATCTGAATACAATTGACTGATCGTGGCCTGATTGTTTACAGATCGTGCAGAAAATGCCCTCGCCCGAAGACCTGCGCGTCTTCACCACCGTGGTGCGCAAAGCCAGCTTTGCCGAGGCTGCGGCCGCGCACAATGCTTCGCCGGCCTTTGTCAGCAAGCGCATCCGCCTGCTGGAGCAGGAGCTGGGTGTGAAGCTGCTGCATCGCACTACACGGCGGGTCGCTGTCACGGAGCAGGGCGAGCGCGTCTACCACTGGGCGCAGCGCATTCTGGACGAGGTCGAGCATCTGCTGCAGGAGGTGGATGTGACGCGCCGCCAGCCGCGCGGCCTGCTGCGGGTGTCCACCAGCTTCGGCTTTGGCCGCAATGTGGTGGCGCCCGCGCTGTCGCAGCTGATTGCGCAATATCCGGCGCTGCAGCTGCGCCTGGAGGTGTTTGATCGCATCGTCGATGTCGCGGCCGAGGGCTTCGATCTCGATGTGCGCGTGGGCGACGAGATTGCGCCGCACCTGATTGCGCGGCATCTGGCCGACAACCATCGCGTGCTGTGCGCTGCCCCGGCCTATGTGCAGCGGCGTGGCAGTCCGCGCACGCTCGACGAACTGGCCGCGCATGACTGCCTGGTCATCAAGGAGCGTGACCATCCCTTCGGTGTCTGGAAACTGCGCTCGGGCAATCAGGAGCGCAGCGTGAAAGTGACCGGGCTGCTGTCCACCAATCATGGCGAGATGGCCGTGCAATGGGCCCGCGATGGCCATGGCATCGTGCTGCGCTCGCTCTGGGATGTGGCGGCCGATCTGCAGTCCGGCAGCCTGCTGCAGCTGCTGCCCGAGTGGCAGCAGCAGGCGAATATCTGGGCTGTCTACCCGATGCGGCTGGAGCGCTCGGCCAAGGTGCGGGTCTGCGTCGAGTTCCTGCAGGAGTTCTTCAGCAAACAGGCTCCCACGGGATTCAGGAATGCTATTAAAAAAGAAGCTACTATCACTTGATCTACATGAATTTCAGATTCTTTTTAATCTGAAAGATATGCAAGGCAAGCGCAAGCAGCTTCTGTTTTTGAACCTGATGCCGCGTGGCAGCTCAGGCCGGTGGCCAATTACTTTGTCAGCGCGGCCTTCACGGCAGCGGACACCAGGCCCATGTCAGCCTTGCCAGCCAGCTGGGCCTTCACTTTGCCCATCACCTTGCCCATGTCGCCGGGGCCGGAGGCGCCCAGCTCAGCCACGATGGCTTCGACGGCGGCGGTGATTTCGGCTTCCGACATGCGCTCGGGCAGGTAGACCTTGAGCACTTCCATCTCGGCCTTTTCCACATCGGCCAGATCGGTACGGTTGGCGGCTTCGTAGGCAGCGATGGAGTCCTTGCGCTGCTTGATCAGCTTGTCCACGATGGCAATGATGGCGGCGTCATCGAGTTCGATGCGCTCGTCCACTTCCTTTTGCTTCATCGCAGCCTGCAGCAGGCGGATGGTGCTCAGGCGTGCGCTGTCCTTGGCACGCATGGCGGTTTTCATGTCTTCGGTAATCTGGGCTTTCAAGCTCATGGCATTCTCCTTGGGGTGGAGGTCACTGCTGCGTGGCAGTGGCCAGAAAACAAAAAACCCGCGCCTGGCGTCCCGAGCGCGGGTTTGCGGCTTTTTTACGGCCGACTGGTCCTAATCAAACGATTAGTACAGCTTCTTAGGCAGCTGCATGCTGCGAACGCGCTTGTAGTGGCGCTTCACGGCGGCAGCCTTCTTGCGCTTGCGCTCGGCTGTAGGCTTTTCGTAGAACTCACGTGCGCGCAGGTCTGTCAGCAGACCCAGCTTTTCGATGGTGCGCTTGAAGCGGCGCAGAGCAACTTCGTAAGGTTCGTTTTCTTTGACGCGGATGGTAGTCATTCAGTTTCCAGATATATCTGTGCTGACAGCGGGTTCTCAGGAAGATCGGGCCTGTGAGCCATGAACAGCGGTTGTGCCCCGTCTCTATGAACTAGTATGGCCGACGGGGTATTGCCAGCAAAGTCGTGCATTATAGCGAGTTTCCAGTTGCCTGCTCGCAATGGCTTTGCAAGGCCCTGGAAGATAGCAACAGCATGTGCCTGCTGGCGCCATGGGGCCAGGCTGCAGCAGGCATGCTGCTTGCAGCCGCGCAGACTGTATGCCAGAGCATGCCCCGTATGTCTGACAGACCTGAAAATCCGGCCTGAAAGCCAGGTTGGCGCACATGCCATCAGCCTGTACTGCTATCAATTCCTACAATCTGCGGTCTATGAATCTGCCTTCACACCAACTCAGCATGACGGTGCTGATGACCCCCGACATGGCCAACTTCTCCGGCAATGTGCACGGGGGCGCCATTCTGAAAAAACTGGACGAAGTGGCCTACGCCTGCGCCAGCCGCTATGCAGGCCGCTACTGCGTCACGCTGAGCGTGGACCAGGTCATGTTCCTGCAGCCTATCCATGTGGGCGAGCTGGTGACTTTTCTGGCCAGCGTGAACTACACCGGTACGTCTTCCATGGAAATTGGCATCAAGGTGATTGCCGAAGACATTCGCGGTCAGGTCGTGCGCCATGTGAACAGCTGCTTTTTCACCATGGTGGCGGTGGACGATGACCGCAAGCCCGTGGCCGTTCCCAAGCTGGAGCCTTCCACGAGCGTTGAAAAACGCCGCTGGCAGGCTGCACTGATCCGCAAGGAAATGCGCAAGGAAGTGGCGCAGCGCTTTGCCCAGACGCGCCAGAGCGCACAGGCGGCCATGTAAAAAAACTGTCATCGTAGCTTCATAGCTTGGTCATGGGGGTTCCAGAAAATGCGTGGCACAAATGAACCGCATATTTCCGGAGAGGATCCCCATGATGCAAGCACACGAAACGCCGATGGACAGCGAAGATATTCCTACCAATCTCTCAGCCAATCCTCATTTTCAGAGCGTGGTCGATCGTGCAGTGTCTCGGCGCGGCTTTCTGCGCAGCGGCACAGGTCTGTCTGCCGCCATGTTTCTGGGGCTGGGTGGAGGTCTGGCAGGCTGCGCTGCGACTGGCAAGCCCTCGGCCAGCCAGCCACTGATGGGCTTTCAGGGCATTGCCGCCTCTACGGCCGATGAGCTGCGCGTAGCGCCGGGCTATTCCGCACGCGTGCTGGCACCGTGGGGTACGCCACTGCTTGATGGCGCACCAGCCTTCAAGGGCGACGGCAGTGAAAATGCTGCTGCACAGGCACTGCAGGTGGGCGACAACCACGACGGGCTGCACTTTTTTGCCCTGGATGGCAAGAACGACGAAGGCCTGCTGGTGGTCAACCACGAATACTGCACGGTGGACAAGAAAAGTGGTACCTACACTTGGCTGTTTGGCCATGAAGGCCAGAAGGCGCGCGAGCAGTGGTCGCCCGAGCATGTGCGCAAATCTATGAATGCGCATGGCGTGTCGGTCATGCACATACGCCGCAACAGCAATGGCGCATGGGACATCGTGCCCGGCAGCCGTTACAACCGCCGCATTACTGCGCAGACCGATATGCAGCTGACCGGCCCGGCCGCAGGCGATGCATTGCTGCGTACCAAGGCAGACCCCACGGGCACGCGTGCACAGGGCACCTTCAACAACTGCGGCAATGGATTTACGCCGTGGGGCACTTACCTCACCTGCGAAGAAAACTTCAACAACTACTTTGGCACAACGGCGGGGCAGGATCTGCGCAGCCCAGAGCAAAAGCGCTACGGCATTGCTGCCAAGCGAAGCACATTCCAGTGGGAAGCGCATGAGCCGCGCTTTGACTACGTCAAGGAACCCAACGAATCCAATCGTTTTGGCTGGATTGTGGAGATTGACCCCTTCAACCCCACATCCACGCCGAAAAAACGCACGGCACTGGGACGCTTCAAGCATGAGAACGCAGCGTTTGCGCTGAGCAAGGACGGCCGTGCCGTGGTCTATATGGGTGACGACCAGGCCAATGACTACATCTATAAATTTGTCTCTGATGGCAAATATGTCAAAGGCGGTGATAACAGCCGCCTGCTCGACAGCGGCAAGCTGTACGTCGCACGCTTTGATGCAGGCAGTGTGGAGGGCGACTTTGCCGGAACAGGTGCCTGGCTGCTGCTGGACAAGCAGGCCAACCCTGCACTGCTGGCTGATGCGCAACTGCCAAACCAGGCCGCGGTGCTCGTCAACGCGCGTATTGCGGCAGATATCGTGGGCGCAACCAAAATGGACCGCCCGGAGTGGGTGAGCGTGCATCCCCAGACGGGCGAGGTCTATGTCACGCTGACCAACAACAGTTCGCGAACCCAGGCTGACGAGGCCAATCCACGTGCCAAGAACGTCTACGGTCAGATCGTGCGCTGGCGTGAAGCCGGGGGCGATGCCGCAGCGCAGCAGTTTGAGTGGGACATTTTTGTACTGGCTGGCAACCCCATCGTGCATCCCGACCGCGAGGACCTGCGCTCAGGCTCGGCGAATGTCACGGCAGACAACACCTTCAACAGCCCCGATGGCCTGGCTTTTGACCCCTATGGTCGTCTGTGGATTCAGACCGATGGCAAGTACAGCAACAAGGGTGACTTCGCAGGCCAGGGCAATAACCAGATGCTGTGTGCAGACCCTGTGACCAAGGAAATCCGTCGTTTCTTTGTGGGGCCTAAGGAGGCAGAAGTCACAGGCATCACCTGGACGCCGGACTGCCGCACCATGTTCGTCAATATTCAGCATCCGGGTGAGGAAGGCGACAGCCACTGGCCCGATGGCGGGCAGCGCATTCCTCGCTCTGCCACCGTAGTCATTACCAAGGATGACGGTGGCGTGATCGGTAGCTGATCGAGCAACATAGCCTGGCCCTTCGCGGGGCTGAGCATGTAGCAAAGGCTGCAACGGTGGTGGACGTTGCAGCCTTTGTTTTTATGCATGAAAAATGCCTATAAGGCTTGTGAAATAAGTGATGGAAGCTATGAAATTCAATATGACAGTGTGCTCGGTGGCGTAGTGCCATGCACGCTACTGTCACCAAACCGTCGCAGGACTGACCTACCTCTGTCATATGCAGGGCTCAGCATGTCAACGTGTTCATCAGTGCGGGAGAAGTGTCATGTTCTCTGTCGATCAGCTTGTTGACATCCACCTGCCACAGTTGCAGCAGCACCCTCGAATCAGGCAAGGGGTGCGTGGTGTACTGCGCAGACTGTTACGGGAGCAAAGTTTTCGTCACTTTGCACAGAAATATCCGCATCTGCAGGGCTTTGAGTTTGTGGAGCAGGTGCTGGAGCACTTTGCTTTCAGCTATGCCGTGCGAGACAACGAGCGTGAGCGCATTCCCAGCCACGGGCGTGTGGTCATCATTGCCAACCACCCGATTGGCTCTCTGGATGGGCTGGCCTTGCTCAATCTGGTGGGCAGCATTCGAAGAGATGTGAAGATCGTGGCCAATGGCTTGCTGGCCGAGCTACAGCCTTTGCAGCGTGTCATGCTGCCTGTCACGATCATGGGCGGGCGTAGCGGCACTCGCCAGCTCAAGGCGATCTTTGAGCACCTGCAAGGCGAGGGCGCTGTGATTATTTTTCCTGCGGGTGAGGTCTCGCGCCTGAACCCTGAAGGGGTGCGCGATGGCCGCTGGCACAGCGGATTTCTGCGCCTGGCAGGGCAGACGCGATCGCCCATAGTGCCGATTCACATCGATGGGCGTAACTCGGCGCTGTTTTACGGCGCTTCGCTGCTCTATAAGCCGCTGGCCACATTGCTTCTGGTCAAAGAGATGTTTGGGCAACACCAAAAAAGCATTGATTTGCGCATTGGTCACCCCATTCCTGCGAGCAGCTACAGCGCTTTGCCGCTGGAGCCTGAAAGCGTCACCAAGCTGCTGCGTAAACACCTGTACCGTCTTCCACAGAACAAACCGCCTTTGCTGCGGGTGGAGACTGCGATTGCTCACCCTGTAGATCGTGCTGCGCTGGCGCAGGCCGTGGCCGCTTGTGAGCTGCTGGGAGAAACGCCAGACGGCAAGCGCATTCATTTGTTTCGCGGAGAGCTGGATTCCCCCATCCTGCGCGAGGTGGGGCGGCTGCGGGAGCTGTCCTTTCGCGCTGTGGGAGAAGGCAGTGGGACGCGACGTGATCTCGACCGGTTTGACGCCTGCTACGACCATTTGATTCTGTGGTGCCCGCAGGACCTGGAAATTGCAGGCAGCTACCGCATGGTGCGCACGGCACAAGTGCTGCAGCAGCATGGCGTGCAGGGCTTGTACAGCCACACGCTGTTTGAATTCACACCGGGGATGGACGCTTACCTGAACCAGGGGCTGGAGCTGGGGCGTTCATTTGTACAGCCCAGATACTGGGGCAAGCGTTCTCTGGACTACCTGTGGTTTGGCATAGGGGCCTACGTGAAGCGCTATCCAGAGTGCCGTTATCTGTTTGGACCTGTATCGCTCAGCCGCGAGCTGCCTCAGGCGGCACGGGATCTGATCGTCTTTCACTACCGCAACCACTACGGCGCTGCCTGTCTGGCCCATGCACGCAGGCCTTATGTGCCCTCAGAAAGCAGGGATGTGCATGCCCAGCTGACGGGAGACCACTGCGCTGCAGATTTTGTACGCCTGAAGCATTTGCTGGCTCATATGGGCTGCAGTGTGCCTACGCTCTACAAGCAGTACACCGAGATCGCAGAGTCCGACGGTGTACGCTTTCTGGACTTTGGCATAGACCCCGACTTTGCGAGTTGTATTGATGGCCTGGTGCTGGTGGATGTGCAGCGGCTGAAACCCCATAAAAAAGCACGCTACATGGGGGAGGCAGCATCGACGGCTGAGGCTTGAATGTGTAGCGCACCTACCGCTTGCAGCGCACCAGCATCGGGTGAGCAGGGGAGCGGTGGGAGGCCCTGAGGCGATGCATCGCCATGCAATAACAAAGGCTGCAACGGTGGTGGACCTTGCAGCCTTGGTTTTTATGGTGCCATGGCCTGGCAGGGAGCGCCGGAGCGCTCAATTACAGCTGTGACAGCGTTTGCGCATGCTTTTTTGCCAGGTCTTCTTTGCGCTCGCTGTAGCGGTCCACCAGATAAGGTGCAATGTCGCGGGTGAGCAAGGTGAACTTGATCAGCTCCTCCATCACATCGACCACGCGGTCATAAAAGGGTGATGGTTTCATGCGGCCGTCTTCTTCAAACTCCTGGTAGGCCTTGGCCACAGAACTCTGGTTGGGAATGGTGAGCAGGCGCATCCAGCGGCCTAGAATGCGCAACTGGTTCACGGCATTAAAAGACTGCGAACCGCCACAGACCTGCATGACCGCCAAGGTCTTGCCCTGCGTAGGACGGATGGCCGCCTCGGCCAGAGGAATCCAGTCGATCTGGCTCTTCATGATGCCGGTCATGGCACCATGACGCTCGGGTGATGTCCAGACCATGCCTTCACACCAGCGCACCAGATCACGCAGTTCCTTGACTTTGGGGTGATCTGGAGGGCTTGTATCAGGCTGGGGCAGACCTTCCGGATTGAAGATGCGCACTTCTGCACCCATGGCCTCCAGAAGCCTGGCGGCTTCCAGCGTCAGCAGCTTGCTGTAGGAGCGCTCGCGCAAGGAGCCATAGAGCATCAAGATGCGTGGGGCATGGCTGCTGCGCAAAGGGTTCTGGAGCTGTCGGGTGTCAATGGGCTGAAACGACTCGGCGGACAGGGCTGGCAGATCTGTTGCCTGTAACGCCGGACTGGCTGCTGGCTGTGTCTCCACCACAGTGCCATCTTCTTTGGTGAATGGGCCTATCTGTGCATTGGGCAAGATGTCCAGCACCCGCTCAGAAGGGCGGCACAGACGCACGCCAAGTGGTGTGACCACGATAGGGCGGTTCAGCAAGATGGGGTACTGCTCCACAAAGTCGAGCAATTGCTCCTCTGTCCATTGAGGGTTGCCCAAATCAAGCGCTTCGTAGGGCGTATCTTTTTGGCGCAGTACCTCGCGTACATGCATGCACATGCCCTTGAGCAGGGCCTTGAGCTCTGCGCGGCTTGGCGGGTTTTGCAGATATTCGACGATGTGGGGCTCCACCCCGCTTTGGCGAATCATGGCCAGGGTGTTGCGAGACGTGCCACAACTGGGGTTGTGATAGATGGTGATGCAGGACATAGGTTACGTTTGAGCAGGACGCCAGGCATTGACCATGGCAACCAGTGAGAGCATGACGGGCACTTCGACCAGCACACCGACCACCGTGGCCAGTGCTGCACCCGAGTGCAGGCCGAACAGAGAAATGGCTACGGCAACTGCCAGCTCAAAGAAGTTGGAGGTCCCGATCAGGCATGCCGGGCCCGCGATGTTGTGGGGCAGCTTCATACGCCTTGCGAGCCACCAGGCCAGGAAAAAGATGCCATAGGTCTGGAGCACCAGTGGAACGGCAATCAAGCCAATGACCATGGGCTTTGCGATGATGGTCTGGGCCTGCAATCCAAACAGCAGGACTACCGTGGCAATCAGGCCCACGACAGACCATGGCTTCAGCGCAGCCACAAAATGGCTGACTGCCTGTGCGCTGCGGCGCTGCAGCAAGTGGCGCGTTACCACCCCGGCAGCCAAAGGCAGCACGACATACAGCACGGTGGACAGCAGCAAGGTGGCCCAGGGTACGGACACATTGGTCACCCCCAGCAAGAACGCTGCAATCGGGGCGAAAGCGAACACCATGACCAGGTCGTTGATGGACACCTGCACCAAGGTGTAGCTGGCATCACCTTTGACCAGTTGGCTCCAGACGAACACCATGGCAGTGCATGGCGCAACGCCCAGCAAAATCATGCCTGCGATGTATTCGCTGGCTGTTGCTGGGTCTACCCAGGGGGCGAAGATGTACTCAAAAAACAGCACCCCAAGTGCTGCCATGGTGAAGGGTTTGATCAGCCAGTTGACGGTCAGCGTCAGCACCAGGCCTTGCGGTTTCTTGCGCACATCCTTGACGGCCGCCCAGTCAATTTGAATCATCATTGGATAGATCATGATCCAGATGAAGACCGCTACGACGAGGTTGACCTGCGCGTACTCCATCGCAGCGATTGCCTCAAAGGCCGCAGGCATGACAAGCCCCAGTGCCACGCCTGCAGCAATGCCTAGCGCTACCCAGACGGTGAGAAAGCGTTCAAACACACCCATGTTCAGCACTCCTTGCCACAGGGCTGTGCCGCGCCAGAGCAGCAAGCAGCTGTTGCTTGATGGCAGTCTGCGCCAGAGCAGCAGTTCTCTGTGAGATAGGCAATGAGCGCATTCATTTCGTCATACGCGGCGCGGTAAAACAAATTGCGGCTCACGCGCTCCTGGCAGACCAGGCCTGCATGCATCAACTCCTTGAGGTGAAATGACAGCGCCGTGGGCGCTACTTGCAACTGTTGCGTGAGTGCGGATGGGGTCAACCCTTCAGCCCCCGCCACTACAAGGGCACGAAATACGCTCAAACGTACCGGGTGGGCCAGTGCAGCCAGTGATTTGATAACTTGGTCTTGAAGCATATTTCAATCATAGTTGAAGTATTGAAGATGGCTGTCCAAGTTCGTTTGCGCGGTACATGGCTCTGGAAAATACAAAGGCTGCAACGGTGGTGGGCGTTGCAGCCTTGGATCTTTTATGTGTAAAAAAATGGCTTCAGGGCTTATGGGGTAAGCGCTGGTAGCTATGAAATATTTTGGTTTGATGGCTGACTACTGTACCGCTTGCGGTCTGATGAGGTGGGCGTTGTTGCATAAATCGATTTCAGGCCAAGCTCCCCCCAAACCCCAGCCGTGGCTATGCCACGGCTGCCGTCTGAGGACGGCCCAGTTCTGTAAATCGATGCAAGATGGCTGCTCGAATGTGCAGCTCGCCCACTTGTCGCTCAAAGGTACGAGACATCAGCCGCTCACCCAATCGTTTGATGCAGTTCATCTTGGTTTCCACCAAGCTGCGCCGGTGATACCCGATCCAACGTTTCCAGATACTTCGCCCCAGCCTTCGACATGCAGCGATCGCCGCATTTCGATGCACAAAGGCTTTGCCTTTGCGTATTCGAGCATTCTTGCGAGGAGGAATAATGGGGATACCTCCTCGCGTGATGACTTCTTCATGGACTGGTTGCGTGTCGTAAGCGCCGTCGCCCGTTAGGCTCTCCAGCACCTCATCTTCGGGCAATTGCTGCAGCACATCCGGCATCACTGCTGCATCACTGACGTTGTTGGATGTCACGCAGATAGCCCTGACCTGTAGCGTCTGGGCATCAATGCCAATGTGCAACTTGCGCCATTGCCGACGACGCTCAGGGCCATGCTTTTTGCATTTCCACTCGCCTTCACCCAAGAACTTGATTCCCGTTGAATCAACTAGCAAATGCAGTCCAGCTTGGCTGCGTGTGTACGGCACTTGTACATTCAAATCGAGCTGGCGCCGGCACAGCGTGCTGAAGTTGGGCACAGGCCAGGCAAGGCCGTTCAGTTGCCGCACCGATTGCACCAAGCCTGTGGTTTGCCTGAGCGCCAAGCCAAACAGGTTCTTGAGCGTTAAACACAATTGAATCGCAGCATCTGAGAACTTCGGGCTGCGCCCGCGTTTGCCGCTTGCAGCGGCAAACCACGCCATGCGCTTATCCAGCCAAACGGTCAACGAGCCTCGTGTTTTAAGGGCTGCGTTGTATTGCTTCCAATTGGTGGTGCGATAGCGGGGCTTGAGGGGCTGACTCATGCTGCAAGCCTACCGCTTGAAGAGCAACGATTTATGCAACAACGCCCAGCGAAGCCGACAACGACGACGAAGGAGAGGAAGCGGACAACGCCCCCAAGACCGCCGCCATGTCCGACCGGCTGGCGCAGCGCTTGAGCGCCCACCGTACCGCCGCGCTGCAAATCGAAGTGGCCCGGCATCCGCAGGTGGCGCTGGCCGCACTGGTGCATGGCATAGTGCAGACTGTTTTGCAAGGCAGCCACTACGGCCACGATCTACCGGTGGGCGTGAAGCTGACCCAGCAAGACCGGCTGGAAGGCATGGCCCCGGACTGGCCGGAATCGCCCGCCGCCGTGGCACTGCGCGAACTGCAACAGGTAGCGGGTGAAGCCTTGCCGGAGGACAGCGCCGTGAAGGATGAACAACCGCAGACCGAGGCAATTGCCGCGTAATCTTCCCACCTGTGAAGCAAGCGCCTTGGTTTCGGCCAAGGCGTTTTGCTGCCCGATCAGCACCGGCCCCAAGCCGTTCCGCCTTGGGGCCGGTGGTCAAAAATCCGGTCGCGGCAGTGGCCGCGCTCGGTTGGACATCCACAGCCCTAAACCGCCACGCCGCCACCTTCGGTCAGGCGACGTGGCGACGCCCAAGTACCTCGGGCGGACTTTCACGACTGGCCACAAGGCCGTCACAGCGCGAAAATGCAGCTTTCAATCGGCAATTTCGCCGAAGCGAAATGGAGGATCGGTATGGCGGTTCCACAGAACAAACAGGAGTTGCTGGATGCCATTCGCACCACCTATCAGAAACTGATGCACGATCTTGCCAGTGTGCCGGCTGAGCATGCTCGTGAGGCAACGCTGGAGGGGCATGCACAAGGCACGCAGATGAGCGTGTCCGATCTAGTAGCCTATTTGATTGGTTGGAATCTGCTGGTGCTGAAATGGTGCGATGGCAAAGCCAAGGGATTGCCGGTCGATTTCCCTGAGACTGGCTACAAGTGGAACGAACTGGGCAGGCTGGCGCAGAAGTTTTATGCCGACCATGCTGGTGTTGCCTATGCCGATTTGTTGCGGCAGTTCTCGGATGTGAATGGGCGCATCATGGCCTTGGTAGAGCAGGAAACCGATGCCTCGCTGTATGGCACGCCTTGGTATGAGAAATACACCAAAGGTCGGATGATCCAGTTCAATACATCATCACCCTATGCCAATGCGCGGGTGCGGCTGCGCAAATGGAAGAAGGCCAACGGTATCGTCTGACCAGTTCTTGTTCTTTGCGTGTCGGCGCAAAACGCCGCCGGGCTTTCGGGCTGCGCCCCGTGCCGTCTTCAACGTCACGGCCATTCGGCGTCAATCCCTCACGTCTTCGCGCCTGCGGCGCTGCGCGCTCCGCTTGCGGTGAAGGCCGCGCCTCGCTGCAATGGTCGGGACTTGTGGGCCTACGCCCCGGCTTGCTGCGGCAGGTTGTGCGAAAGCGTGCCTTCCTCGACGCTGGCGGTTCGTTGCCTGTACGTCACGAAGGACGGTTAACCGATACACCGTCCGGCCTCGATATGGAACTTCCATGCCACGCCTCAAGCATG